>ENA-OXEC01000132-OXEC01000132.1-human-gut-metagenome-genome-assembly--contig:-NODE-132-length-49969-cov-35.5719_pt1 | contig 49969 bp, 73 predicted proteins | sample MGYA00249351_ERZ652235 | MGnify/ENA primary metagenome ERZ652235 (study PRJEB26925, sample SAMN05826906) | human gut metagenome | biome: ENVO:2100002; feature: ENVO:00000062; material: ENVO:00002003...
AGACAGTTATATTACTTTTATAATCATAAAAATGATAATTCTTAACAAATGTTAGAATTATCATTTTTTATGTATTTTTAATGAAAATATTACATTTATAATATATAATAAAGTAAATTTATAAAATGCTTGGAGTTGATGATTTAAATTATGATAATTAGAGCTATGAATCTCGTGGATATATATTTTAAAGATAAAAAGGACAAAGGTGGGAATCCATATACAGAACATTTAATATATGTTATGCAAAATGTTGAAACAACTGAAGAAAAAGTAGTTGCGCTTCTTCATGATATTATGGAAGACACAGATATAACAGAAAAAGAAATTTCAGACTTTGGTATACAAAAAGTTTATATTGATGCTGTAAAAATTCTAACAAAGAAATCTTGTGAATCGTATGATCAGTATATAAACAGAATTATAAAAAGTAAAAATCAACTTGCTATTAATGTAAAGATAGTTGATTTAGAACACAACATGAATTTGGATAGACTTAAAATAATAACATCTAAAGATATGGTAAGAAATCATAAATATAAACAAGCGTATAATAAATTACTTCCTCTAAAGAAAGTTTTATAATAATTAATATTATATGTAACACTATATATTTAATTACTTATTTTTAGTATAATATAAAGGTTAATTGAAAAATAATAAATTTAAGTGAAGACGCTAAAAGGAGATTTAAAATTTGAGTAAAGTAATTGTTATAGGTGCGGGACCTGCAGGAATTATGGCTGCAATTCATGCTTCTAAAGAACATGAAGTAATACTTCTAGATGGTAATGAAAAGCTAGGTAGAAAACTTTTTATTACTGGTAAAGGAAGATGTAATGTTACTAATGCTAAGGATATATCAGAATTCTTTGATTATATACCAGGTAATCCTCATTTCTTATATAGTGCATTATATAGTTTTACTAATGAGGATACTATGAATTTTTTTGAAAATGAAGGAATAAAACTTAAAGTGGAAAGAGGAGACAGGGTTTTCCCAGAATCAGATAAATCTTCAGATATTATAAAAGGTTTATCAAATGCTTTAAGCAGAACTAATACAAAAATAAAATTAGGATGTAAGGTTACAGATATAAAAGTAAAGGATAAAAAGATTTCAGAAGTAGTAATAAACGATTCAGAAATATTAAAAGGCGATTATTTTATTATAGCAACTGGCGGAGCTTCATATCCTCTTACTGGTTCAAAAGGAGAAGGCCAAAATTTTGCAAAGAAACTTGGCCATAATATAGTTCCTTTAAGACCAGCTTTAGTTCCTATGGTAGTAAAAAATGCTGAAACAAAGGAACTTCAAGGATTATCATTAAGAAATGTAGAAGTTACCGTGAAAGAAAATGATAAAAAGGTAATATATAAGAACTTTGGTGAAATGTTATTTACTCACTTTGGAATATCAGGACCATTAATACTTACAGGAAGTAGATTTATAGAACCAAATAAAAATTATACAATACATATTGATTTAAAACCTGCATTAAATATAAGTGAATTAGATAAGAGAGTTCAAAAGGATTTTAAAACTTATATAAATAAAGATTTTAAAAACTCTTTAGATGATTTACTTCCACAAAAAATAATACCAATGATAATACGCAGAAGTAAAATCAATGAAAATAAAAAAGTTAATGAAATAACAAAAGAAGAAAGAAAAAATTTAGTAACTGTAATTAAAGACTTCTCTTTTGAACTAGATGGAGTAAGACCTCTTGCTGAAGGTATAGTTACACAAGGTGGAGTAGATATAAAAGAAATTGATCCATCTACAATGAAATCTAGAATTGTAGAGAATTTATCTTTTTGTGGAGAAGTAATGGATGTAGATGCATTTACTGGCGGGTATAATGTTCAGATAGCTTTTTCAACAGGATTTATAGCAGGAACTAATATTTAAATTCATAAACATTGTTTTTAGGTGATATGAGAAATCTAATTTTAGAGTGGTAATAAATGAAACCCTTGTTTGAGACATTAAAAAATTATATAATCATATTGTAGTCTTAAAATCAGATAATGAAATGAGGAGAAATTTAGTGAAGATAGCAGTTGCAATAGACGGACCAGCAGGTGCAGGTAAAAGTACTATAGCAAAGCTTGTAGGCAAAGAGTTTAATCTTATGTACATAAATACAGGCGCTATGTATAGAGCTGTGGCATTAAAATCTAAAGAAAATAATTTAGGTCCCGAGAAAATAAATGAAATTTGTTCTTTAATAAATACGATGGAAATGCATTTTGAAAATGATGATTTAATATTAAATGGTATAAATATTCAAGATGTAATAACAACACCTGAAATAAGTAATATAGTATCTAATTATGCAAGCATAAAACAGGTGCGAGAAAAGCTTGTAAAACTTCAAAGAGATATGTCTGAAAAATATGATGTTATTATGGATGGAAGAGACATTGGAACTGTAGTTCTTAAGGATGCTCCATTTAAATTCTTTTTAACAGCAAGTCCGGAGGAAAGAGCAAATAGAAGATTTAAAGAATTACAAAACAAAAATATAGAATGTAATTACGATCAAATACTAGAAGACATAAAAAAGAGAGACTATATAGATTCTCATAGAGAAACTGACCCATTAAAAAAAGCAGACGATGCTATTGAAATTGATAGTACTAATCTTGATATTAGTGGAGTTGTTGATGTTATTTGTGAGAACATAAGAAAAAGTATCGATAGATAAGGAGTACTATCATGATAGAGATAAAGCTCGCAAATAGTGCAGGTTTTTGTTTTGGAGTTTCTAAAGCAGTAAATGAAGCATTACAAGTTCAAAAAAAATATAATAAAAAAATATATACATTAGGTCCTTTAATTCATAATAATGATGTCGTTAAGTATTTAGAGGAAAATAATATATATTCAATAAGTCTAGAAGAAATAGACAGTTTAAACAGTGGTGATGTGATTGTTATAAGATCTCATGGCGTTTCTGAAAGTGTATTTAATTTACTTAATGAAAAAGGTTTAGAAGTAGTTAATGGAACTTGTCCTTTTGTGACAAATATTCAAAAAAAGGTTAAGAAATATTCAAAAGAAGGTTATCATATAGTAATATTAGGTGATAAAGATCATCCCGAAGTCATAGGAATTAATGGGTGGTGTGATAATAAAGCTATTATTACTAAAGATGGTGAATTTGAAGATAAGATACCTCAAAAGGTTTGCTTAGTATCTCAAACAACTGAGAAATTAAAAAACTGGGAAAATACACTTAAAAGCTTAAGTGGCGTTAAGGAGCTTTTAACATTTAACACAATATGTGCTGCTACAGATGTAAGACAGCGAAGTGCTGAAAAATTATCTAAAGAAGTTGATGCCATGATAGTAGTTGGAGGTAAGAATAGTTCTAATACAACAAAACTATACCAAATAACAAAAGATAATTGCGCAAAAACAATACATGTTGAAAATGTAAAGGAACTGCCAAAAGATTTTATTAATAATAATATAGAAAAAATAGGAGTTACGGCTGGTGCTTCAACACCAGATTGGATTATTAAGGAGGTACTAGATATAATGAATACAGAAAACAATAATTTTGAGGATCAATTATCATTAATGGATGAACTAGATAAAAGATTTAAAATAGGTGATGAAATTGAAGGCGAAATTCTTTCAAAAACTAGGGATTCTTTAATTGTATCACTTATAGGATATAAAAGTGATGGAGTTATTCCATTCTCAGAATTATCAGCAAAAGAAGATCCGATAGCAGTATCAGAGAAATTAAATGTTGGTGACAATATAAAAGCTAAAGTAATAAAACTACAAAATAGTGATGGATATGTTGTTTTATCAAGATTAGAATATGAAAGAGAAGAAGCCTTCAAAGAATTAGAAACTTTATTCAATGAAAAAACTACATTTGAATTAAAAATATCTAATGCTCAAGAAAAAGGATTGGTAGCAAACTTTAAAGGCGTTAGAGTCTTTATACCTGCTTCACAAATAGATATAAAATTTACTGAAAACAAAGAAGAATATATAGGAAAAACAATTGAAGTTAGGTTAATAGATTTTTCTGCAAAGAATCCAGTTAAAGTTGTTGCTTCAAGAAGAGTGTTATTAGAAGAAGCAAGAAATGTAGTTGAGTCTAAAGCATGGGAAAAATTTAACTTAGGCGATGTAGTTAAAGGTGAAGTTAAAAGATTTACAAACTTCGGTGCTTTCGTTGAAATAAATGGCGTAGATGGACTATTACACCTATCTCAAATTTCTTGGAATCATGTTAAAAATATAAAAGATATATTAAAAGAAGGTCAAATTATTGATGTTAAAATAATTGACTTAGATAAAGAAAATAAAAAGTTATCATTAAGTATGAAAGAACTTATGCCAAAGCCATGGGAAAATGTTAAAGAAAAATATCCAGAAGATTCTATAGTATTAGGTAAAGTAGTAAGATTAAATGATTTTGGTGCTTTCGTTGAATTAGAACCTGGTGTAGATGGATTAGTTCATATATCAAAGATTTCTCATAGTAGAATTAATCATCCAAAAGAAGCTTTAACTATAGGTGAAGAAATAAAAGCTAAAATTTTAAGCGTTGATGAAGAAAATAAAAGAATAGCTTTAAGCATAAAAGATGCTGAATAATTAATATTTAGGCTGTGTATATAATATAAATTTGTATACACAGTTTTTTGCTTTCATTTTAATTTTATTGTATGCATGGTATAATTTATATAAGGTTTAGAAATGAGGACGGTTATATGGTTGAAGTTGAGAAGTTATCGATTTTTAATATAGATATTTTTAGAGAGTTGTATGATGGTAAAGATAACTCATATATTTGTGATAAGACATTTTTTGAAGCATATGATAATGAACCTTTTATAGTAAAATTTATTTTAAGGAAACAAGTTAAGTTATTTAAACTCAATGAAAAGTATATAGGCTATATATGGCATGAATATCCTGCTTCTAAAAATTTGCCATGTAATATATATTCGTTATATGTTAAAGAGGAATATATAGATTGTATTAAGCCAGAATTTCTTGATTCTCTTAATATTGATTCTTTTAAAATTGATATTAGAGATAATCCAAAAAACTTAGAGCTAATAAAAAAATTAAATTTTACTCTTCTTTCTGAAACGTTGTTAATGAAATTGGATGCTTATAACCCTATGCTTAACATAAATAATAATTTGATTTTTGAACATTTTAAAAAAAATAAGCATGAAAATCTTAGATGCGAATTGCAAAATCTTATTTTTGATAATAAAGACAGAATCCCATTATCAGTGTCAGATATATTGGCTGAAGAAGAAGAGAAATACTATTTGGATGATTTTTGCGTGTTTATTGCAATTGATTCATGCACACCTATAGGTTATGGACAGGTTATTTTAAACAGAGGTAAATATACTATTGTCAATTTAGGAGTAATTAAAGAACATAGAGGAATGAGATATGGAGAAGAACTATTAAAATATCTTATAAATTTATGTATATGCAAAAATATAAGTGAAATATATATACGTGTAGATAAAAATAATATTCCGGCTTTAAGATTATATACTAAGCTTGGATTTAGAGAATATAGTTCATATTCTGTTTGGAACTCATAGTTAATAATAAAGTACAAAAGTTATGTTGATTATTATAATTAGGAATATATAAAATAAAGACTGTTAATATGCAGTCTTTATTTTATATACTAAATTTGTTATAATACAACGTGACAATGTAAAAATGGAGGAAAAACAATAATGAGTTTAGATAGAGAAATTAAAAGTAAATTATATTTTATTGAAACATGGGGCTGACCGTTAGTAGAAGTAAAGAAGATTTTTAAGACCGCAAGAGATGGGCTTTTAAGAATTGTATACGAAAGTTAATTTTAATCCGTTTTTAAATTCAATAGATTTAATTTCTTTATTTAGAAGAATTATTTTATAAATTAAAGTATTTACAAACTCTTTTATAATGTCTCTGCCAACTGATTGAATTAATGACTTCATATTAATATTTCCATTTTGAAGAAGTCTTTTTGAAAATTCAAGAGTAGCAGCATCTAAAATAAAATTGAAACTATATGCAGATGAATCTGTTGTAGAAGTTTCATCTATTTTTTTAGTTATTTCAGTAATTTTATCTTCTATCGTTCTTTTCTTAAGAAGATAATCCTTTTTAGACATATCTGCATCATCATACAAATATAAATCTTCAAGTTTTTCTAATGCTCTTTGTTGTTTTTTTAAATTTGAACTTAAGCTATCCAAATCTATTAATGTGTGAGTATGTTTTTCGTTTTTCTTTTGTGGAGTAAATAAGTTTTTTGGAGCATAGAGAATAGAAGTCATAATATCATCAATTTCTTTTATTCCAATTATATTTTCAAAACATTTATCTTTAAGTAGTTCATGCTCTAATAAATTTATACTTAACATTTTTTTATTGATATTTGCTAAATTAATCATGTTTGATATGAACGTTAGAACAAAAGTACCAATTATATTTTCAGATATTGTTTTTTGAGTACATCCTAGACCATTATATCTACTTTTACATACATAAAGACTAGGTCTGAAGCCATCCAGATTAGCTTTATCTTGTTTTGCATAAAGGTTATTATGACATTCACCACATTCAATTAATCCAGCAAAAATATGCACTTTTGAATTATCTCTAAATTTAGAATTATTTCTTTTTGCATTTTCATCCATTATATTATTACATTCATTCCATAGCTCTTTAGATATTATAGCTTGATGGTTATCTTCTAATAGTATCCACTCATTTTCTTTTTTCTTTTTACCTCTAGCAGTTTCTCGATAATTGTATCTATAAGTACCTTTATAGAATGGATTTCTTATTATGTCGCTTACAGTTTTCGTTGTCCATGATCCATTACGTTTAGTTTTAATATTATTTGCATTAAGTAAATTACGTATATAAGAAGTAGATTCCTGTTCTTTATATTCATTAAAAATTATTTCAATAGTGCGTTTTTCTTCATCATCAATGATGGGAAATTTAATTTTATCATCCCACTTATAGCCTAATGGAATAGGAGCACCATTCCATAAACCTTTACTAGCTCTATCCAACATAACCGAAGTAACTCTTTCACCAGTCATTTTCCTTTCAAGTTCTGCAAATACTAAAATTATTTTTAGCATTGCTTCACCCATAGCAGAAGAAGTATCAAATTGCTCATTTTTACTTACAAATATACATCCATGTTCTTTTAATTCGTCATACATAGAACAGAAGTCTAAAAGATTTCTTGAGATTCTATCAATCTTCCATACTAGTAAATGTGAAAATTCTCCTTGTTTGACTCTCTTAATCATTTGTTGAAAAGCAGGTCTATCAGTATTCTTAGCACTAAATCCAGCATCCTCAAATATTTCATAATCATCTATTCCAAGAACCAGTTTAGAATAATTAATCATATCTTTCTTTTGAAGTGGAAGAGAGTCTTTATCTATTTGATGGTACGTAGAAACTCTTACATATATTGCACTTTTCTTCATTTACAAAACTCCTTTATAAAAATATTTTAATTTGTAGTAACGTTGTATTTACAATATAATATGATAGTAGTAAAATGAAAATAGAAGGAGGTGAGTATATGCCTAAAGCTATTCACAAAACACAAACTACTGTAACTATTCGTATGGATAACGAATTAAAAAAACAAGTAAAATCTTTGCTAGATGATTTTGGAATGGATCTAACAACTGCTTTTACTATTTTTGCCAAAACAATGGTAAAAGAAAGGAGATTTCCAATAGAAATAAAAGCAGCAGATGATTTTAATAGTGAATTTAACCAAAGTATATTAATGAACTCAATCCAACAACTAAACCAAGGCAATGGAACGATAAAATCCATGGAAGAGCTTGAGGATTTAGCTAATGAATAAAGTTTTTTCAGACCAAGCTTGGCAAGAGTATTTGTATTGGCAAACCCAAGATAAAAAAACATTAAAAAAGATTAATTCTTTACTCCAAGATATAGATAGAAACCATCACAAAGGAATAGGGAAACCTGAGCCTTTAGTTGGAAATTTATCAGAATTCTGGAGTAGGAGGATAGATGATAAGAATAGACTTGTCTATCGAATAAGAAATAATCAAATAGAAATAGCACAATGTAAAACTCACTATAAAGATAAATAGTTAATTTAAGCAAAAGAGTTATGGGCTTCCATAGCTCTTTTGTGTATAAGTATGAAAATAATAACTCTTTTAAATTATTGGTATTTAATTATTTAATACGTCTTATAATAATTTCATATTCATTAAGTTTATTTTCAATTCATGTAATTTGTTCTGAATTTCGCTTATAACTATCTAAAAGAGCAAAAATAGAAGGCTTTATTTCATTTTCAATAGTGGTATTAGTTTTTACTACTTCATTTTCAACTTTATCAAGTTTAGTTTAAACACCATCAAAGCGATTATTAATTTCACCTTTCATCTCTTGCATTTCTGAATACATCTTGGTCATAAGTTCCAAAAGTTCATTGCTTTTATCTATAAATATCACTACCGTTTTATAATTATATATCAATTTGTAGTTTTTTAGTAATAGTAGTTTTTAGGTCATCATCTAAGTCATAAATTTGTAAATCAAAATTATCTTTTGGTAACTTATAAATAAAAATATGATTCTTATTAAAATCAATAATCCAGTATTCTTTAACTTTAAGTTTATCATATAAAAAGAGTTTCTCTGTATAACATTTATTATTTTTATTATCAGTAACAATTTCAATAATTGTATCAAAAAAATTAATTTGCTCTAAATATGATGTACTGGGATTAATTATAAAGTTTTTAGATAATAATGATTCAATTTTATTTAATAGCACAATAACCACTCCTATTCCTTAAATTCCAATTGCATAGTATTTAAGTTTATTATTACGTTTAAAGATGTAAGAAGATCTAAACCTAAAAGCATATCAATATTTAGACCATAATCCATATCACCAACAGATAGTGAAATATTATTGAGGTTAAATCCATTAATCTCTAAATTAGAAAATTGTTTATTGAGAATTTTTTCACTACCACCAATGCCATAGGCTTCTTGAACAGTTTCAGTTCCATCAAAGTTAATATAATCAGCATTGATTAGAGTTGTAGCTGAACCAGTGTCGATTAAAACATTGTTAAGGTGTAGGTCTTCATTATTTAATTTACAATCTAATTTACAAAATAGTAATTGATTAGAATAATGTAATTTTATCATCTGACTAATCCTATCCTTTTAATTTCATATTCAAGAGAAGTTTTACGAGTATCTCCTAAACTAAGTTTACGATTTTTATCTTGCCTGTGTAGGGTACGGTATAATTTATATGCATCATTTAAGTCATTAAAAACTTCAATAATAGCAATATCTTCAACATAAAGAATATTATTTTCTTCATGTTCTTCTAAACTATCAAAAACAACCCAGCTATTTGGATATTGTTCTCTAACTTTATCCCATTTCATATAATCACGCCTTTCTTTAAATGTTTTAAGCGCCTTCGTGCTTTTCTAAAGCTGATGATATTTCCCCTTTTGCTTCTGCTTCAAGTTCAAGAGCATAGGCTTCCAGTTCTCGTTTTTTCTTTTCTTCAAAGGTTTCTTCTTTAGTAGCAACTAAATCATTTTCATTAAAATTAGATATTACATATTTTTTTAGCCGATTTAAAAATTCTTTTCTAGAATCATCAGGAATTTCAAAGAAACTTTTTACAAGTTCAATTTCAAAATCCGTTGCATTTTTTGATTTTAAATATTGGTCTAATGAAAATGTATCTGGTTCAATAAACATATCACCAGTACCATTACGAAGCCATTCTTCATTAACATTAAATTCTTTACATATCAATAATATTGTTCTGTCAGTTACATTTCTATCACCAGATTCCATTTGACCAATCGCAGTAGCCTTAAATCCTATCTGTTCTCCAAATTTTGATTGAGTCAAATTTAATGTATTCTTTCTTAATAATTTTAATCTCTTACCAATATCCAAATATTTCACCTCCTAAGATAAACATATCACAAAAAATCTCACAAAGCAATATTTTTGACAAAAAACTATTGACAATAAAATTGTTTTGTGAGATTATAATGTCACAAAGTGAGATTTTAAATATATATAATGATGAGTGACTAAAAAAGATATGTATTAATTCTAGTTAGTAAAAATCTAAAGGAGGGAAATATCATGGAAGCAATTTTAAAAAAAGATAATAAATCTATTACAAATGAAATTTTTGAATTGATTAGAACTTTAAATCCAGAAGAACAAAAAGCAATTAAGTATGTAATTGATGGAATTAACATTGCTAAAGCTTTAGAAAAAGGAAAAGAGGTGAGCTAAATAGTATAAATGGACAAGCAAAAAGAAACTGCTCTTGAAGTTGTACTCAAGAGCAGTTAATGAAAAAGCCATAAAAAATTAATTAATAATAATTTAAAGGAGAGTAAAGCAGTATGAAAAATGAAAAACCATCAGTAGAAGAAATTTGGAAGAAGCTTAATGCAGAAGGAATAAAAACACAAGAGGATTTAAATAAAGCACTTAAAGAAAATGCTCTTAACATAGGAATGTTTACAATGCCTTTTAAAAAAGATGATAAGAAAGAAGCCTAGAAAATATGGCTATCAAAAAAGACAACATCTGAAAATTAAGAGACATAAAAAAAGAATGTGCTTTGCGACCAAACAAAAGCACATTCACAATCCTTTGATATGAACAAAAATACAATTTTATTATAGTCTCATATCAAAGATGTGTCAATTTTTTTTAAGCTTTTTTGAAGGCTTTATAGGGCTTGTAATAGGTATTATTATCTGGGACACCTAATATTTTACAAAATCTAATGAGGTAAAAGTATGAAGAAGAGACTATATGATAATTATGACTATGAAGATATATATGATAAGAAAATAGATAATGAAAGTTTAGATGATTTAAGGATAAATAGTAATTATGTATATGTAAGGAAAACAGTAAAGAGTAAAAAATATATTGAATGTGCTATATATCCATCATGGAAATGTAAAGGTGATATTCCGAGAGGTAAAAAGAAGAAAAAAAGCAGTAATAAACAGAAGAAGCAAAATAAAAAGAATAGGATAAAAAACATTACAAGATATCTTCATACAAACTTTACTACAGAAGATTTGTTTATAACATTAACATATAGAGAAATGAAAGGTATAGATGAAGAAAGAGCCTATAAAGATATGACCAATTATATAAAAAAAATTAGAAGATGGATGAAAAGGCACAAGATAATAAAAGAGCTTAAATATATGTATATAATTTCGTATGATAATAATCCTACATCTGAAAAAAAGATACGAATACATCATCATATAGTAATAAGTGGAATAGATAGAGATGTAGCAGAAAAATTATGGGATAAAGGTATAGCAAATGCAAGAAGATTACAAGAAGGAGATTTTGGATTTAGTGAACTAGGGAAGTATTTTGCAGAACAAGAGCAAAATCCAAAAGAAGAAGATAAAATAGTCAGAAAAGGAAAAAGATTTGGTCATTCTTTGAATTTGAAAAAGCCAATAATAACAAAAGATAGAACAACTTTGACTAGAAGGAAAGTTGAAAATATAGCAAAAAATGAAAATGACTATAAAGAATTTTTTGAAACTAAATATCCAGGATGTAGGTTTATAGATTGTAAAGCATATATAAGTGATGAATTTACAGGAATATATTTATATGCTCGTTTAATTAAAGAAGATGAGGTGAAAAAGGAATGAGTGAAGCACAAGAACAAGTTGCATTATTTCAATGGGCTATGATAGCAAGACAGGAATATCCGCAATTAGAACTTTTATATCATATTCCTAATGGTGGAAGGAGAGATAAAAGGGAAGCGGCAGCATTAAAAAGACAAGGAGTAAAATCAGGTGTTCCAGATATATGTTTACCAGTTGCTATAGGAGAATATCATGGACTTTATATAGAGCTTAAAGTTGGAAAAAATAAGACAAGTAAGCACCAGGATGAATGGATTGAAAAACTTAGAAATGAAAACTATTGTGTAGAAGTTGCTTATGGGTGGCAAGAAGCAAAAGATACCATAGAAGATTATTTGGAAGGGTTGATGTAATGTGAAATATAAAAGACTTACACCACATGAATTAACACAAAGAACAGTTGAAGATATAGCACGTAGGAGAAAAAGAATAGAAGAAGGTAAAAGACAAGCATTAATGCATGTAGGAGAAAATCAAAATAGAATTCAAAAAAGATTAGCTCATGTAAGAAATTAAATGAGTTAAAAATTTTAAATTTAATAGAGAAGAGGAATAAAATTTATGAGTATGAGAGTTGTTTCAATTATTAATTTAAAAGGTGGAGTTGCTAAGACCATAAGTAGTACAAGTATGGCTTATATATTATCTCAGATTTATAACTATAGAGTTTTGCTCGTAGATAATGATAAGCAAGGTAATACAACTAAGCTATTTAATTTGCATGATGAAGAAGAAATGAGTATAGCTGATATTATGACTGAAAGAAATATAGATGTTGAAGAGGTTATTGCTACTACACAATATAAAAATTTAGATGTAATACCAGCAGATATGAGATTATTAAAAGCAAACTTAAATGTAATTATGGATGCAACAAGACCACAACAATTTATTTTAAAAAATGCATTAGAGCAGATAGAAGAAGAGTATGACTTCTGTATTATAGACAATCCACCAGATATAAATATTAGTGTAATTAATGCTTTAGTAGCAAGTGATGATGTAATGATACCAATAAAAATTGATAAATTCACTTTTGATGGAGTAGATGAACTTATTGAAAGAATTGAAGAAGCTAAGCAAATGAATCCTAAACTAAAAATTCAGGGATGTTTTGTAACTCAATATTCAAAAAATTTGGTTAATCAGCAAGGTGAAGAGTTATTAAATAATCAGGATAAATATCCAATGTTTAATAATCATATAAGAAGAAGCATTAAGGCAGATGAAAGTACATTCTCTAATTTACCTCTTGCAGAATATTCAAAAAGATGTACAGCTGCTAAGGATTATATAGAACTTGTTAAAGAGTATTTGGAAAAAATTCATGGAGGCAGAGAATAATATGTCTAAGTTTAACATGATGGATTTATTAAATAATACCTCAAAGGATGCAACAGAAAAGAAAAAAGATAAGGTGAGTAAATTTAGGACTGTATCTATTAATATAAATGACTTAATACCATCTAAGGATAATTTTTATTCTACAAATAAAGAAAGTATAAAAGACTTAAAAGATTCGATTGAAGTATTTGGATTACAACAAAATTTAGTTGTTAAGAAGATAAATGATACACAATATGAAATCATTGCAGGACATAGAAGATATTTAGCATTAAAGAGTTTATGTGAAGAAGGTAAAGATCAGTTTAAATATGCACCTTGTAAGGTAGAAACAGAAGAGGATATAAAAAGTAAATTAATATTACTTATAACAAATTCAACTTCGAGAGAATTAACGGATTGGGAAAAGACACAACAGGCAGAGAAGCTAAAAGAATTGTTGACTGAATATAAGAAACAAGAGAAATTACCAGGACGAGTAAGAGAAATAGTAGCAGATATATTAAATGTTGCTACAAGTAAAATTGCTAGAATGGAGAGCATATCTAAGAATTTATCTGATGATTTAAAAGAAGAATTTAAAGAAAATACTATAAATATTTCTACAGCATATGAAGCTTCTAAGCTACCTGAAAAACAACAAGAAGAAGTTTATGAGGAACTTAAAGAAAAAGGTAACATAACAATCCAAGATGTAAGGAATAAAGCACAAGATAAAAATGTGACAGAATCAGTAACAAAATCCAAAGAAGAAAATGTGTCCAATTTGGACACAAAAAGTGAAGAAAATAAGAATTTAGCAACAATCAATTTAGATACAGGAGAAATAGTTGAGCAGAAAATACCAAATTATTTAAATCTAACAACAGAGAAGCTTATTAAAGATTACAATACTGATGAATTGGCAAGTTTCTTTTGTAATAGATGCCTTAATTTAGGTGGTGGCAATGGATGTGCTGGTATATGTGATTATGCAGTTGAATGTAATGAAAAGAACAATCATGAAATATGTGTTAAATGGTTAAAAGCAAAAATATAGGAGGGCTATTATGAAAGCAATAGAGAAGAAAGATGAAAGAAAAAATACATTAAAGAGAGACATAACATTAATTTATAATATTGGATCTAAAACGCATAGAGTAGAATTTAAAGCATATGCACTTTTAGGAATATGGATAGTTAATAATTGGAGAAGAATAAATAAAATAGTGGATATTCAAGTTAAATAAGGGGTGAGTAATATGGAAGAGAAATTGAGAGAAAAGCTGAATGAGTATGTATTAAGATATGGAACTGTTGATAAAAGAACATTAGAAGTGAGTCAGCAGTTAGACATATATATTGTAAAAGGACAAAAACAATATGGGAGTAATTAAAGATATAGTTGATATAGTAGTACCTAGAGCACAAAAGAAAATTGAAGAAGAAGGACTAACTGTAACAGAAGCATTAGGAAATGAACTTAAGAAATTAGGATATATAAAAAACAGAGTATATGGAGGTAGTGAAATGAAAGAGTGTGATGTTTTTGAAATAGAGCACTGTCCATTTTGTGGAGAAGAAAAAGAGATTGAATTACATCTGGATGAAGGTGTAATAGTATGCAATAACTGCGGAAGAAATTTCAAGATAATAGAGGATGTGATTTAAATATGGATATTCCACCAATAGATAAGTCAAAAGAATATAACTTTATAATAGCGTGGGATGAACTTGAAAAAAACAATGCAATGATAACTAGTAAAAATTCTGGACTTAGTTATATTAGAGAAAAAAGGAAAGATAAATCCATATTAAAGTTCTATAGTGAAACAATATGTACATGGAGAATAAGTGACGGCTTTGTATCAGAAGAGATGTTTGATAAATGGTATATTACTAAAATAGTTAGAAAGAAGGCAAAATCATGAATAGAGGGAAAATGATAAAAATAGATAATGTTGAATATACTTTAACTGCAAAAGAAACAAAATCAAGAAAAATAAGAGGTATTGATAATGCTATTGGTTTGGAATTATTTGTAGAGGTATTCAATAATGCTGAAAATAGGAAAATGTCTTTTAAAGAAATTAAAGCATTAGGAATTGACAAGTATCTGATTAAATTCTCAAAGGATTCCTTTAATGGTTTAAATTTAAGTAATTGGTATATAGACAATGTTAGTGAAAAATATGATGCAATTGTCCAAGACAAATTAAATTTAGAAGAAGATATAGCACGTATACAGATACAGTTAGAAACAGCTAAAGATCAAGTTAAATTTACAGGAGTACCTGCAGATGTGAATTGGTATAGAAAAGCAAAACACGCTTTAACCATGAAACAGATGGAGTTGAAGAAATTAAATATGCTTGAAGTCGAATTAAGAAGCAGAAGGAAAGAAGAACATCAAAAAAAACGAATTGAAGAAAATAATTCAATAGCTAAAGTATTCACAGATATAGCATATAAAAAATTAGAGTTAAAAGTTTTTGAGGATATTTATGAAAAAGCAAAAGAAATTGTAGAAGAAAAAAAGAATGCAGAGTAGTCATAGGGGAGGTGCAGTAGATGGGTGATTTAAGAAGTGATGTTACACATAAAATAATTTGTGAAATGATAGATGAACTTAATGAAACACAGATAGACAAGCTAAAAAATGTAACAACAATTGTTTTAAATAATTATGAAATAAGAAAAAGAGAATTAAGTTTAACAACATTTAACGGAAATGAAATAGAATATATGCTCAAAAAATTTATGATTGAAAAGAAAGTACAAGGATGTACAGATAGAACATTAAAGGCATATGCAAGAGAAATACCTAAAATTCTGTATAGGATAAACAAGCCGTTAAGAGACATAACAGCTGATGATATTCTTATATATATTGCAAATAGGGATATTAAAGATCATGTGAGTAAAACAACACAAGATAATGAGTTGAGATATATAAGAACATTCTTTGCTTTTTTAATGGCAGAGGAGTATGTAACTAAAAATCCTTGTCTTAGGATAAAAGCAATAAAAGCTGCTAAGGTTAAGAAGAAAGCTTTTTCAGAAATTGAGATTGAGAAAATACGAAATGCATGTAAAAACAACAAAGAAAAAGCCATTATTGAAACTTTTTTAAGTACAGGGTGTAGAGTTTCTGAGCTGATCCAAATAGAATATAAAAAAATTGCTGATGGAAAGATAGAAATATTGGGTAAAGGGCAAAAAGTAAGAACAGTATATCTTAATGCTAAAGCTCAATTAGCAATAAAAAATTATATTGCAGAAAGAAAAGATAAAAATCCATATCTATTTCCTAAAATGTTAGGAATAGAAGAAATCGTAGAAATAAGAAAAAAGAAAAACAAAAATTATGATTATAAGGACAACGCTTTTGTTACTGAAAAAGATGCAGCTGTAAAAGATACAATAGAAAATATAGTAAGAAGGATTGGAAGAAGAGCTGGAGTAAAAAACACACATCCTCATAGATTTAGAAGAACATGTGCAACAATGGCATTAAGACGTGGTATGCCACTTATACAAGTTAGTAAAATGCTTGGACATGAGAGTGTAGCAACAACACAGATATATTTAGATATATCAGAAAATGAATTAGAACAGGCACATAAGAAATATGTTATCTAGGAGTGGTGATTATGAAAACAAGTATGATGGGAAGCAGCAAATACGAATACAATCCAGAGCAATTAGATGTAGATGTTGCTAAAAAGAAAGAATTAATAGAATCAGCAGTAAAAGAAGTTGAAGAATTAATTCTACAAAGAGGAAAAGAATATATAAAACTAACTGATGGAAGAATAGATTATTTTATAGATGATGTAATGAAAAGGCTAGTTAAAAATCATTTAGAGAGGAAAGGCTAATATGGTTATTGTACAATTAACTGAAAAAAGTGGACATAAAGAATCTGGTATTATTTATGGATCTAATGAAGCTATAGTAAATAATGCAAATTATTTAAATACCATAAGGGAAGAAGATAAGCAAATAGTGAAAATGAATATAACTAGAACTGGAAAAGATACTGGCTTATTAGGCTGTAAGAAAAGAAACATAGAGTATGAATTTAAATATAATGAAAAGAAAAAATGTTATGCATATTAGTCAGTTTTATGGAGGTAGAGCAGTAATGCCAAGCGGATGGATTATAAACTTTGAAAGTGGACAAAGAATCATATATACAGAAGAGGCTTATGAGGAATATATGAACTCGACACAAATATGGAAAATAAGAAGTGAGGAACATTGGTTTAGCTTAGAACAGGCTATAAAGGAAAATCCAACACTAGAGGTAAAGAGAACTATTAATGAGAAAATAAAATTATTAAATAAACTTGAGATAATTGATTATTCGATAAGTACTGATGAAATCGAATATTTAGAAATTGAAGATAATGAAAGAAATGTTGAAATACTAAAAACACTAGGTGCTACAAACAAAGAATTTGAGATTATGAGAGATAGTACTGATGGTTCATTAGAGATATCTGAGTTTGCATTTAAATTTGCAAATTGGTTTAGTACTAAAGATGGTTTTAGTTTGGAAGAAATAAATAAGAAGTTTAAGAATGGAGATATTGTGATGATAATAGCACCTAAAAGTAGATATGCTGGTCTTATAGGTGAAGTTATTAATTATGATAAAGAATTAAAAGTATATATTGTAGATACCAAAATAGTTAAAGTTGGTATGCATGAAGATGATTTGATGCTTAATGCGGACTAGTCAGAAAGGATGTAGAACATGGGAAAACAATTAACAATAAATAAGTTTTATGAAATTAGATTTGGAGTAGCACATGGATTTGTTGGAAAACTTGTTGCTTATGATGCAGTAGAAAATAAAGCAACAATCCAAGTTGAAGAAAATCTAATAATTAATACAAATAGCGAAAATCTTAAAATAGCTGATTAAATTAAGTTAGAAGGGATGTAGAAAAATGAAATTTGAAATTGAAATAGAGGAAACAGTAATTTATAGACATACAGTAATAGTTGAAGCAGAATGCGAATCTGATGTTGATTATGCATTAGATTGTTTTGAAGAAAATGCAGACTGTAAGGAAGACATATATGACTATATGAATGATAATAATGCAAAAGTGATTGGTTTTTGTGAAGATGGCAGCGGAGAAGTGGAATTTGAATGTACTGATATGGAAGAAATTGAAGAAAGTGAGGTAGAGCAGTAATGAGTAAAGAATTTAAAATAGGACATTATGTAGGAACAGTTAAAAAAGACTGTTCAAAAGATATAAAAGCATTTGCTGGGTTAGAATTATTGGTAATGCATTTTGCAGAAGATGAAGAAGCAATAATAATAGGAGCATTAGAATTAGAGCAATTAGAAAAGTTCTATAGAGCAAGTTATGAAACAGGAGGAAAAGATATAATATCAGATGATTACGAATATTGTGTGTGGCTTTTAGCTGATGAGGATTGTGAATTAGTTCCACGTATTAAATTATCTGATTTAGAAAATTTAAAGGAAGCAACTCAAGAGGATGCAGATAAATTTGATAAAAGTTTTAATGAATTTAAGAAAGTTCATAAGTTTGCTGAAAGAGAACAAGCTATGAAAGAGCAGGAAGAAAAAGAAAAGATAGCAGTGGAAGAGTTTAAAAAGCTTGATAAAGTTGATGTTGAAGTAAGATTAGGAGAAAAGTCAAATAAAGTAGTTAAAGCTGTTATATATAAAGGATTTGCAATACATGATTATGTTGCTTATTTTGATACCCAAAACGAGCCTATGAAGACAATAACAGTAATAGAAGGTGAAGGAAAAGGGAAGAAGCTATTAGATTGCAATGTTACAGAATATAAAAAGTGTATTGATGAAATAAGAACAGTTATTGGAGATAAGGTGCTTGAAATGAGCGATTTACCAGTAATAAGGCCTATATTAAAGAAATATTAGATTGAAGGTGAGAGTATGATACAAGCAATTGATAGAATATGTCCTTATTGTGGCCACAAAATGATATATGAGACTTACAGAACTGAAAAAGGAAAAGTACCACAATGTATATGTTATTGCGACAATGATGATTGTCCAGCTAAACCATGTACAGATGCAACAAGTGCATCTAGGGTGTATGCTGAGATATTAGCAATAACAGAGGATAAGGAATAGTTCGTGAAATGAATATTGGATGCAGAAAGGTGAGGTGAATAAATGAAGAATCAAGAATATAGTAGTTGTTTTCCTTTAGAACGATTAGAAAAGGGAGATACAGCAATTATCAGAGTTAGATATATTGGGGTTGCGAGAGAAAAAGATTTAAAAAAATATAAAGATGTTCCTGATGGAGAATACGAAGCAATTTATGTCGGGAATGGTAGATTAGAGTGTAAAGAATATCCTGTTTTAAGTGGAAAATACAATTGGTGGCATGGCGATAAATGGGGATGTACTTATGGTATTTATGCTGATGAAATGGAGGAATTGAAATGTCAAGATTAGATAAAAAAGAAGTATTACCTACATTAGAAAATTTATTTAAAAAAATAGAAAAGGGTGAAATAGAAGTTTTTGCATGTGAAAAAGATGCACTAAAGCAAGTTATAGAGCAATATGAAACAAAAGAACGTCCTATGAGTGCATATTTTGATTTAGAGAACTGGCTATATAACGAAGGTGGCAAGGATAAACCAGTTGAAATTAAATCTGCTATTGTATGGGGCGGACTATGGATAATAGAAAAAATGGGATGTATTGATTGGAATGGTATGAGAGAAATGTATGGAGAGTTTATGAGCAAACAAATGAATTTGCGATAGTACGTCATACTTATACAGTCAGTAGAAAAAATAGATAGTAAGGAGATGAAAACATGAGCAACCTAAACGAAGAAGTTAGTGTTAAGTTAGTTGGAAAAATAACTTTTTTATTTCCACAATTAGAACTAGATTTACAAAAACAATTAGAAGTGAAAAAGACAATAGATGAAACTTTATACGATTATGAAGTTCAAACAAAATGTACAGAGCTGGTAGCAAGTGATATAGAAGAAAAAGCAAAGTTATATTTAGCTTGTAAGAAATTAGAAGGTTTAAGCAATAAAACTTTATATAACTACAGGTTATTTTTAGAAAAGCTAGATCAATATTTTACAAAACCATGTTCAACTATAAGCACTATGGATTTAAGAATGTTTATAGCTTTAATGGGAAAGGACAAACAAGCATCAACTGTTAATGGATATATTACTTACTTAAAAAACTTTTTTGGATGGTTGCAAAATGAAGAATATATAATCAAGAATCCTGCTGCTAAGTTAAAGCAAACTAAAGTACCAAAGGTAGTTTTACAAGGATATAAAGCAGATAATTTAGAGAAATTAAGAGAAGCATGTAAAACTGAAAAAGAAAAATGTTTATTTGAATTATTAGAGAGTACAGCTTGCAGAATATCTGAAATAGATAATATTAAGTTAGAGGATATAAACTGGCAAGAGCAATCTATAATTGTAACAGGAAAAGGGAATAAGCAAAGAATAGTATATTTTAGTACTAAAGCAAAATTACACATGATGGCTTATGCTGGCGAAAGAACATTAGGTTATCTATTCATATCAGATTATGCACCACATCAACATATTAAAGTTAGAGCACTTCAATTAATTCTTTCAAAGATAAAAGATAGAGCAGGAGTAACAGAAAGAGTGCACTGTCATAAATTTAGGAGAACACAAGCAACATATCTTCTAAATAGTGGAATGACAATACAAGGAGTTCAAAAGATATTAGGACATACTAGTCCTGATACAACTCAAAGATATGCTCAATTATCACAAGAAAATCTTAAAAATGAATATAAGAGATTGATTGTATAAAATAAAAAATAACATTAGAGAAGTATTTTTTATTAGGTATTCTCTAATGTCAACAATACATGTATATTATAGCATAAGTGGGTGATATGTGTGAAAGAAAAAGATATATTAATGGAAGTTAATATAGTAAAAGCAGATGAAAAGAAAGATAAAGAATATATAAGTAGGCTTAATGCAACTACGGATAAAGTAAAATATTTAAGGTTTGTAAAACATTATACACAAAGTAAAGTGGCTGAAATGATAGGAATATCCAAAAGGCATGTAATACGTGTAGAAAAGAAATTAAAAAATACTATATAATGTCTCCTGAAGGTCACTTTTATGTCACCTTTAGGTCACTAAAATGTCAGCTATTCAAAATAATAGCTGGCATTTATAATAATATATTATAAAAAGTAAATATTTAATAAAAAATGTAACATTTTTGGTATGGAATAACTATGTCCAATAATAGGAGGTAATGCTATGATTGATAAAGAAAAAGTTGGAGAATTGTATTTAAAAGGTCATAGTATTACTTATATTGCAACAGAATTAAAATGCAATCCTGGAGCTGTTCGTGTATGTATACATAGAAATTTTAAAAATTTTAGGAAATCACGCTTAGCAAATAAAATTCGTGATAAAGAAATTGATAGAATTACTAGATTTGAAGATAAACAATACATGAGTGATTCTGTTTTTATAAAAAAGAACAGATCAATTTATGAAACTAATTTAGATGGAGATTTAGTTTTGAATACCAAAGTTGCACCAATAGTTAGTTATGACACTCCTATTACGTTAAAAAATAAGGATAGTGTTGTTGCAGTTGATGCAAGAATACGAAAAAGTAAATATAGAAATGATAATTTATTATTTAGTGGTAGTATAACATAGTCGATTAGTTCAGTTGGTAGAGCAGTAGGGTTATATCCAAAAGGCAACAAGTTTGAATTTTGTGTCGACCACTACAATTTAATTATTAATTGTTATTTTAATAGAACATCTTGTAATATCTGAATGTCTTGAGTAGGATATGCAAGATGTTTTTCTATTTGAAAGAAGGTGAGATCATGAAAAAAATGTATATAGATTATCTATGTGCAAGGTGTCATAAAGAACCAATATTACTTTCATTTGAAATGGAAGACACAAAGAGAAATGGAAATTATATTTCATGTTCTCACTGTGGTTCAAAAAATTTAAAAGAACAGCAGGCAACAGATAATTTTAAACAATGTATGGAACATTCGGCATATAAAATAATCAGAGGTTATTTAAGGCAAATACATTCTGAATAAAGAGTGAGACCATGAATTACGAAGAATATGACATTCTAGACGAAAGAAAGTTAAAAGAACCATCTGAGCCGATTCCAGAAGAAAAATATTTGCAATTTAAATATAGAGTGGAAGAAATGAGTAAAAAATATCCTAAAAGAAATTTAATGCTTTTTCAATTAGGTGTAGCAACTGGTTACAGAACTGAAGATTTGGTTTGTTTAACTGTTGGGGAGATTAAGGAAGCTTTAGAAAGAGGATATTTTTTAATTCAGGAGCAAAAACAGTTTAAAAGTTGGAAAAAGAAAGTTGCAAATAATAGAGCCTACAAAGGAAAAAGACCCCCAAAAAGACCTGCTGAAATAAAAAAGAATTTAAAAAAATTACTGAAAGAATATATAAAAAATAGAAATAAATCTGAGTATGCTTTTAAGTCGCATAAAGGTAATAATTATATATCAGCGAAATCTTACTCTGAATTTTTAGCAGATGTTGCTAAAGATTTAGGCATAGAGCATATAGGTGGACATAGTATGAGAAAAACGTATGCAATGAGATTATATGCAGCAACAAGAGATTTAGAGTATGTAAGAAAGTGTTTGGGACATAAGAGCATTGAGACAACAAAACTATATTTAGGATTTACTAAGAAAGATAGAGAAAAAGCTGCTGAAATAACTGATGGCAAATTATAGGCTTTTTTAGTTTTTTTTATGTATTAATCGGAAATGTAGGGGAATATACTTATTTGGGCGTGGGATGAAAAATTATTACTAATATAAGTACCTAAAAAAAGAAATCAGTAATCATAGGTGTTATAGCGGATTAGAAAGATTATAAAAAAAGTGCCTTAAAGCAAGAAAACACCTAGGTTTAAGGTGGATTTAAAAGACATGAAAATTTTGTGGAGATTTTTTTCTTGATTTGGCTTGACTTTGGAGCGAATCGAAATCAAACACAAAAGATTCTAATGCAACATAGAAAACAAGAGGGTTCGCAGGCTTATAACTTACAAAAAAGATGTAAAGAAAAACAATTGATTTCATTTACAAGAAAAATATCTAAAAATTGAAGAAAGTAAATAGCTAAAAATCAAAAAGAAATCAAACAATTTTATTTACAATGTTTTTATTTACAAATGTAAAAGAAAAGGTTAATATATACATATAATTTACAAATTGAAAGGATGTTGTTTTCTTATGAGTAAAATATATGGATATTGTAGGTGTAGTACAGATGAAACTAAACAAGATATTGGCAGACAAGAAAAAGAATTAAAGGCATTAGGAGTTATAGATAAAAAGTTAATTTATAAAGAATATGAAAGTGGAACAAAAATAAATAGAGTTGAATTAAATAAATTATTAGATATTGTGTCGGAAGGTGACACCATTGTTGCTACAGAGGTATCCAGAATTACAAGAAGTACGAAACAATTATGCGATATATTAGAATTTGCTAAAACTAATCATATAAAGTTAATTTTAGGAAATTTCATAGTAGATTGTACTAAAGATTTGGATCCAATGACAGAAGGAATGTTAAAAATGATGGGTGTTTTTTCAGAACTTGAACGTAACATGATTAGCCAACGTGTAAAAAGTGGTGTAGCTAATGCAAGAGCTAAAGGGAAAATAGTTGGAAGACCAAAAAAGAAATTAAAAGACGTGCCCCAAAAGGTAAAAGATATGTATGATTTATTTAATGAAGGAACTATAAGTAAAACAGATTATGCAAAGATATGTAATATAACAAGACCAACATTAGACAAATATTTAAAAATAATAAATGAAGGATAAAGCATCTAGGAATAGGTGCTTTTTCTTATGGGAGGCTTTTGGAATGGGACGAAATCGAAGTCCAAACAGAGACAAGGCATTTGAAATATATAAAGAACATAAAGGTAATATTTCTCCAAAAGATTTAGCAGAGCAGTTAAAAGAAAAAATAGAATGTATTTATCGTTGGAAAACATTAGATGAATGGGATTATAAAATTCATAAGAAAAAAGGTGCTCCAAAAGGTAATAATCGTGCTGTAGGTAATAGAGGTGGTGCAGCTCCTAAAGGAAATAAAAATGCCCGAAAAACTGAGAAAAAGAAAAGCAAGGGAGGTCAGAAAGGTAATTTAAATGGAATGAAAAATGGAATGTATTGTGATCTAGAAAAAAGGTTACCATCAGAATTTATAAAAAAATGGTTTCCAATAGGATTTAAAAAAGCTTATGAAGATTCTTCTGCTATAGGAATATCAAAACTAGATAAACTTGGGCATTCAATAGACATGTTATGGGCTAAAATATTAGTGAGTCAGAAGATAACAGAAGTAAAGAATAAAAAAGATTTAACAAAAGAATTAAAACGTGAGAAATATTCTCCTGGTAAATTTGGTGATAGCACCGAAGAAGAATATGAATTACAATTTGCATGGAATAAAGAAAATGCATCATTAGATACATATTCAAAGGCTATGGAACGATTAGCAAATATGATTGATAGATATGAAAAATTACTTCATGCTAATTGGGATTTAGCTACCGAGGAACAAAAGTTGAGGATAGATAAAATAAAAGCTGATTTAAGCAAGGGGAATAAATCTGATGAACCAATCAATATAGTTATTTCAAGGAAACATAAGGAATCATGAATATTGAAAGAGAAGTAAATCCTCACTTTGAAGAATATATATTTAATTGGGATTATAAATATTATTTGCTGATGGGGGGATATGGTTCAAGTAAATCATATAATACAGCATTTAAAATAATATTAAAATTAATCAATGAAAAAAGAACAGCGCTAGTAGTTAGAGAAGTATTTGATACTTTGAGAGATTCTTGTTATTCATTATTTGAGGAAATAATTACCGAAATGGGACTTGATGATAGAATAAAGTGTAATACATCACCTATGCAGATAAAGTTTCCTAATGGATCTAAGATAATATTCAAAGGTATGGATAAACCAGTAAAATTAAAATCAATAAATAATGTATCTTTAATATGGGTTGAAGAATGTTCAGAAGTAAAATATGCAGGCTTTAAGGAATTAGTGGGAAGATTAAGACATCCAACATTAAAGTTGCATATGATACTTACATTAAATCCGGTATCAAAAAGTAATTGGGTATATAAGCATTTCTTTATTGATAAAAAGAAAAAGAGATATATTTTAGATGATAATGATTTATATAAACAAAGAATTATTGTAACCAAAGATACATATTATCATCACAGTACTGCTGATGATAATTATTTTTTACCACAGTCATATGTTGATGAGCTTGAAGATATAAAAACATACGATTTTGATTTATACAGAATTGCACGTCGAGGACAATTTGGTACAAATGGAACAAAGGTATTACCTCAGTTTGAAAAGAGACCACATTATGAAGTACTAAACATGATGAAGAGTTGTAAGAAATTAATATATAGAGTAGGTATGGATTTTGGTTTTGAAGATTCTTATAATGCATTAATTCGTATGGCTATAGATGATGAACAAAAGATATTGTATATATATTGGCAATATTATAAAAACCAGATGACTGATGATAGAACTGCAATCGAAATTGAAGAATTTAAAAGGACACAGGAATTAATAAGAGCAGATAGTGCAGAACCCAAAACTATAAAATATTATAATCAGGAAGGTTTTAATATGGTAGGTGCTAAGAAACCAAAAGGAAGTAGGCTTCAAAGCACTAAGAAAGTAAAGAGATTCAAGAAAATAATATGTTCTGAAGATTGTCCTGATGTTATTGATGAACTTGAAGATTTAACATATAAAGTTGACAAGGATGGAGAAATAATAGGAGATCAATTTAATATTGACCCTCATACCTTTAGTGCAATATGGTATGGTCTTGATGGATATGAAGTATCTGACTTGAAGGAACATAAATATGATGATTCAGTTTACAATAAAGGTTCTGGAATTAAAAAAGATAATAGATTTACAAGACATAATAAAGTTTTCTAAGTGTTCAAAAAAGTCTATGCAAGAAAAGCGTTTAAAAACTCGTTGTTATGATTAGAAATAATGGGGGTTTTAAAAAATATTTTTATAGTTTAAAAAAGTGCACTTTTTTGAACTAGGGAAGGAGGAAACATGAAGGAACTTAGTTATTACAATGATAATAAATTAAGTGTAAAACATCATTTACTTAATCTTAGTCATTTTGAGAAGAAAGAACGTTATAGAGCAAAGAAAGATTTTATGTTTTATTTAGGTGAATGTGAACATAAAAGTGCTTCCTTACTTGATAGAAGTTTACTAGGACAAAGCTGGATTAATTTTGATGATTTAGATTATGTACCATCACAACTGATTGACAACAGAATTAAACCATTAATAAAAAGACAAGCAAGATTCATGTTTGGTAAGGCTCCAGATATATTATTCAAACCATATGATAAGAAAGACAAAGATACATGTGAAGAATTGAGACAATACATAGATTCTATTCTTAATGCAAATAGATTTTGGAGCAATACTTTAAAAGCTTTTAGAATAGCAACTGTAACCAAAAGAGTACTATTGAGGCTAGAAGCTAATCCAGGAATGCCAATTAAATTATTTTATCATTCTATTGATGATTTTAGTTATAATGTAGATCCTAATGATGTTACTAAATTAATAGATGTAACATTTGTCAGAGAGCATCCGGATAATGAAAAAAATAAAGATAATCCAGAACATCAATTTTGGTATAAATATATTTATTATTTAAAAGATAAAAAATGTTATTTAAAAGTACAGACTTTTAAAGTATCTAATTTAGACCTGGTAATTGATGAAATTGAACAATTTACTGGATTAAGTAAGATACCATGTTGGGTTATTGCAAATGAGCAGAGCATAATTAATGTTATTGGCAGTAGTGATATAAAAGATTTAAAGCCATTGCAGAATGCATATAACAGAAGAATCAGTGATTTTAATGATGCATTAAGATTTCAAATGTTTGGTCAAACTACAATTGTTGATGGTGATGAAGAAGATGTTAATAGATGCAGGATAGCACCAAATGCATTGATGGCAATAAAAACCAGATTAGATAATTCAACAGATTCAACAAGACAGGCTCAAGTTAAAAGAGTTGAAAGCTCATTTAGTAATTCAGAGCCTATTCAAACATTTTTAAAATTACTTGATGATAGTATGCATGATAAGTTGGCCATACCTACAGATGATAAAACTGCAGATGTACCAAGTGCAAAGACAATTAAATATATTTATACAGAATTAGTTGCAAGATGTGATGAAAAATGGAATGACTGGGAACCAGTAATAAGAAGTCTTATAAGATTAATTATTGAAGCATGTTCAATATTAGGCTGTTATAGCAATTGGAACTCAGTATGGAATGAGCTATTGTTTAATATAGTGATAAATAAAAATTATCCTATTCCAGAAGATGAATCGGATAAGAAAACTCTTGCAATGAGTGAAGTTAGTGCTGGTGTTAGAAGTAGAAAGAATTATATTAAAGAATTTTCTGATGATGAAGATTATGAAGCACAATTTAATGAAATTCTAGAAGAGATAACATTAATAGCTAAGGCCGAAGATTCAATGATTGATGAAGCTGATACAGATTATGAAAAACAAGATGGTGATGATATAAATGAGTAGATATAGTGCTGCTATTCTAAATGCACGAAAAGAATATATTAAATTAAATCTTCAGCAAAAAGAAGAATTAAGACAAATATATATGAAGTTGGCTTCGGAATTATCAGAAGAAATATTAGAATGGCCAGAAAGCAGAACTAGAACTCATTTGGAGGAAATGTATCATATAGTAAATAAATATTTAAAAGAATTATATTTTGATTTAGAAGATCATACAACAAAATATATTAATAAAGCAGCAGATATACAAACCAATGTTCAATTAAGTTTTGTAGATATGCTTAAATTAGAGCCATCTATAGATAATGCATTAAGAAGATCTATAACAGTGATATCAAGTAGGACAGTAAAACAATTAATTGCAGGTGAATATTATAAGGATGATATGACTCTTAGTAAAAGATTATGGAAAATAACCAAGAATAACAGAAAAAATATTGATACTGTTATAAAAGTAAATGTAGCAAGAGGATGTAATGCTAGAACTTTAGCAAATGAACTTGAGAAATATATAAATCCTAAACACAGAGTAATTGGTAAAAGTTTTGCAGCAGGAATTAATAGTCATAATATTTCATATCAAGCGCAAAGATTAGCACGTACAAGTATTACTCATGCAATGTCAGAGGTTCAGATACAAAATGCAATAGCAAATCCATTTAATAAAGGATTACGTTGGAATTTAAGTCCGAATCATTCAGCTAGGATGCATGGAAAGACAGATGAATGTGATGATAGAGAAGGAAAAGTATATAAACCAGAGGAAATGCCACTGCAACATCCGAATTGTTTATGTTATTTCACAGAAGAGCTTATAGATATACATCAATGTATCAAAGATATCAATGCATGGGTTAATGGTACCAGCAATACAGATATAGATAAATGGGTTTATGCATATAAAAACAAATAGTCCAAAAAAGTGAACTTTTTTAGACATATAAATTTAATTTAAAATTAAGTTCAAAAAACTTTAAAATTTAATTATTAAACGTTCAAAAAACATTATTGACTTTTTTGGACAAGAAAACTATAATTTAATCATAAATTAAATTGTAGAGGTGCTGGCCATGAAAAAGAATGAAATTAAAAATAAAACTTTTGGTTATTTAAGAGTATCAAGTAAAGATCAAATACTAGATAGACAGAGAGTAAGCATTCTAAAGTATTGCAAAGAGCATAATATTGATATTGATGAAGAAAGAGATATATTTGAAGATAAACTATCAGGCAAAGATTTTGAACGACCACAATATAAAGCAATGAAACAGTGTTTAAGAAGTGGAGATGTTGTTATAGTAAAGGAGCTTGATCGATTAGGACGTAATAAAGAGCAGATAAAAAAAGAATTAACCTGGTTTAATGAACATAACATAAGAGTAAAAATCTTAAATATTCCAACGACATTGGAAGATTTATCTGCAGATAATAGCTGGGTAATGGATATGGTTAATAATATTTTAATAGAAGTTTATTCGGCATTAGCAGAAGAAGAGAGATTGAAAATTAGAAGAAGACAACGTGAAGGAATAGCAGTTATGCCAGTAGATTCAGTAGGAAAAAAGATTTCTAAAAAAACAGGAAGATATATGGGAAGACCTGTAGTAGATTATCCTAATAATTGGAACGAAGTATATACAGATTGGAAAGATAAAAAAATTACTGCAGTAAAAGCAATGGATCTATTAGATTTAAAGAAAGGTACATTCTATAATTTAGTAAAAAAATATGAAAGTTAATTTTTATATAAGGTATAAAAGCACTTAGATATTATTTAATAAGTAAGCGCTTTTATTATGTCTAAAAATGGGAGGGTGAGAAATGAATATACCGAGAACAATAAGAATTGGAAGTGTAGATTATACTGTAGAAAAAACAGATGAATATCTCAAATTAGATGGAGAGCAATGTCTAGGAATTATTAATTATGAAGAACAAACAATAAAACTTGCAAAAAATATTCAACATGAGCAGAGATTAGAACAAACTTTTTTACATGAATTAGTACATGGAATAGTACATGAATATAAAGTTGACTTTGCTGCTGATAAAGAGACAATAGTTGATACAATGGCATTAGGACTTCACCAGGTAATACGTGATAATCTTGAAGAGCCTACATCAATAAAAATCGGAGACATAGAAATAAAGAAAAATTCTGATAAGATTTATTATGGTTCAGTTGATAAATTAGGAACTGGCATCAATACAGATAATCTTGAATTAATAAAAAATATATCTGAAAATTTTGCTAAGTATTTAAGTGAAGCAATGAATAACATTAATGAGAGATAGTTAAATAAGTTTTAGATTATTTCTAAGGCTTTTTATTTTACAAAAAAATTAAGGAGGGCGATAGTATGCCAAAGTTAAGTGAAATTTTAGGAGATGCATATAATAGCATTCCAGAAGATATTAAAGCTAAATATAAAGATGTAGACTTGGTAAATAGTGAAAGTTATGTTGAAAAGTCAGATTATGACACTGTGAAGAAAGAAAGAGATCAATATAAGAAGGACATAAAAAAGAGGGATAAAGACTTGGAGGATATCCAGGATAAGGTTAAGGACAATGAGGAATTGTCTAAAGAAATTGATACGTTGAAGAAAAAGAATAAAGAAGATGCAGATAATTATGCGAAGGAATTACAGAAAGTAACATTTGAAAATAAGTTAGAAAAAAAATTAAACAGTTACAATCCACATAATGTCAGCATTTTAAAGAAAGCGCTTGATTTATCAAAGATAACTCAGGATGGAGATAATTTCATAGGACTTGAGGAGCAAATCAATACATTAAAAGAAACTGACAAGTATCTATTTAAAGAAGATAATCAAAAGAAAATTGATATACCTGCTGGTACTGGAATTATAGATACACAGACAATGAGTCCTTTGACAGATACTAATACTGAAACTAGCATAGGAGCTATGCTTGCAAAGTCAAAAACTGAAACTAATGCAGAAATTCAAAATAAATTCTTTAGTTAATTGAAGGGAGGTGAATAGTAATGAGCTTTGAAAAGAAAGAGACTCTATTTGGAGAAAATAAGTCTATATTAGCAATGGCAGGAGAGTTATTTCAAAATATTCCTGTAAAAGTTAAAAAAACTGATGTTACATCAATATTAGAAGATGGAGTATTAAAAGCAGGAACACCAATATCAGCAGATGGAAAATATGTAGATGGGACTACTGTTACAGCTGATAAAGTTATTGGATTACTCTATAAAGATGTAAACTTCACATATAGTAATGGAAATGAAAGTGTTTCAGTTACTGTATTTGGATTTGTAAAATCAGATGGACTTCCATCAACTGTTACAGAAGATATAAAATCAAAATTAAAAATGATATTATTTGTTTAATTTAAGAAGGAGGAAGGATAATGTTAGATTGGAGAAGTTTTATAAGCTCAAAAGAAATCGCAACATATATAACAAACTTACCAGCGGAAACGTTAATTGGAGAAGCATTATTTCCAAGAAAAAAACAATTTGGAATGGACCTTAAATATATAAAAGGTTCAAAGAGAAAACCTGTAGTATTAAGACCATCAGCTTTTGATGTTGCTGTAAAGGTAAGAGCATTAAAGGCTACAGTTGATATAGAAAAGAAAAGAATGCCATTTTTTAAAGAAAGTATTCTTGTATCAGAAGAAGATAGACAGCAACTTTTAATGGCCGCTCAAGCAGAAAATAGTGCTACATTAAAACTTATATTAGGTCAGATTTATGATAATTATCTTGACTTAGTAAATGGTGGAGATATGCAGATGGAAAGAATGAGAATGCAAGCATTAGCTACAGGAGTAATCAACATTGTTAGTGATGATGCAGATATTGTATTTGATTTTGGAGTTCCAAGTAATCACAAAGAAACTTTAACTGATAACGACAAATGGAGTAATCCTGCTTCAGATATTGTCGGAGACATTGAAAGATGGAAAACATTAATGGTTAATGGAGGATATCCTGTACCAAAGAGAATGGTATTGACAAGTAAGACATTTGGTTACATCAAGATTAACAAAGCTATAAAACTGGATATAGATAAAGATGGTGCAACAATACTTACAGATGCAATAATTAAAAATTATTTGAAAAATAAACTTGATTTATCTGTTGCAATAGTAAGTGGTACTTATAAATTACCTGATGAAAGTGAAGAACAATATTACCCAGATAATCATATTACATTAATGCCTGAAGGAACTTTAGGTAACACTTATTATGGTACTACTCCAGAAGAAGCAGATTTAATGTATGATTCTGATAGTGATTGCTCTGTAATTAGAACTGGTATTGCAGTAACAACTATGAGAAAGAAAGATCCTGTTACTGTAGAAACTAAGGTTTCACAATTAGGTATGCCTAGTTTTGAACATGCAGATGAATGTTTCTTTGGAACTATAGCATAGATGAGAACAGCTAAGCTGTTCTCTTATTATTTATGGAAGGAAGTGTATTAATATGGCTGGGAAGAAAAAAGATATAGAAAAGAGTTATAAGGCTGTAGCAAAACAATTTATAAAATATGGTGGTAATCATCTTGTACCTGGACAGGAATTTGAAGTAAGAGAAAGTTCTGTTGAAGAATTAAAACAATTCGCTGATATAACTATTTCGGAAGAAAAAGATAATGAAGATAATGGACAGGATTCACTAGAAGGAGAATGTGGAGGCGATGAGTAGCTATGAGTCTCACTGCTTTAGAATTATTAAAAATTAATTTAAATGAAAGCCAATATCCTGTATTTAGTGATGCAGAATTAGAAAATTTACTTGTTGCTAATGACAACAATGTAAATAAAGCCAGCTGGCGTGGATGCTTAATGAAAGCTAATACAGACAGTAAAATCAAAGTAGGACCAATAGAAATTGAAAATGCTGATCCAGATTATTGGAATAACCTTGCTAGTATATATCAGGCTGATTATTTGGAAGAACAGGCTAAATTAAATTCAACTGTATCAAGTGGATATAAAACATCTATGCAGAGAGCGGATGGTTATTAATGCCTAGATTACAAGCAAAAAAGATTATTAATGCTATAAATAGAGGCATTGCTATAAATCCTACAAACTTTACAGTAAAGAAAATAACTAAAGAAATAATTGATGGTGCTTTTGAAGATGTAGAAACAAATGTATCTTATACGGGAATAATCTATCTTGAAGATACAAATGTTGCAATAAAAACTGATAGTAAAACTATTGGTACAGAATATTCTACCACAAGATATAAAATGGTTCTTAATAATGAAAATGAAATTACTGTTGATGAAAAAAATAAAATTGAATTTGACTGTAATGAAGGACATATGAGAATATCTGCAGTATATCCAATATTTATTGAAAATACGTTATGCGGATATATGTGTGATTTAGAGAGGATTTGATTATATGTTTAAGGTAGGAGGATGGCTTGAACAGAAAAAATTAGGCATGAGAATGATGTTTGAGGGAGTTATAACTCCATTATTAGTTCAGCAGGCAAAGGAAACTGCTTATTGGAAAGATAGATCAGGCCATGCAAGGCAAGGAATAAATGGTGGAATTGAAGGCAGTCTTGAAAACTTTGAACTATATTTAGGAAATAGTGCAGATTATGGGCAGTATCTTGAAGAAGGTACTGGAATTTATGGACCAACTGGACAGCCTATTGTTCCAGTAAGAGCAAAAATATTAAGTTGGATAGGAACTGATGGAAAAAGATATTATGCTAGAAAAGTTAATGGTATAAAACCATATCATACTCTTGAAAAAACACTAATTAATAACAGAGAAGCTATTTTAAAATTATTAGCTGAATACTGGGAGGGATAAATATGGCTCTTGCAAAAGCAGAAATTGAATTTGATAGTTCAAACAAAATAAGTAAACTAACTCTTAATGATGTAGATTTTTCAGATTCATTAATTGATAAAAAAGTTGTTGTTGAAGAAGGCTCTCAAAGAATCTTGAAAATTGAACTAGCCTGTGATTCAATATCGATAAAAAACAAGGAAGATAGTTAATGAGAGCTGGCATAAGACAAAAATTAATTGATGCAGATATAGGAATAGTTGATTGTTATGAACCAAATGTTCCTAACAAAGAAACTCAAAAACCTTATGCGGTTGTTGTACAATCTGATGATATAAAAAATAATGAAACAGTTGGATATAAAAGAACTATCGAAATTTATTTTTATGTGGATAGAGCTTCATTTAAGAAGCTTGATGAGATTGTAAATAATGCTATTCCAGCACTACATTTACAAACTATAGAAGATCCTAAGACTAATGAATTATTTACATGCATATTTAATGGTATTGTCGGACAAGACGGTATTGATGATGAATGGAATGCATTATATAGAGGACTACAGTTCAATGTAATTGCATTACATCATGAAAATGATGTAAATAATGACAAATGGCTAGATTCTTTAAAAGAATTTACTAATAAAATTTTAGAACATTCTGTTTATTTGAATACATTTCAATCTGATTTTGATGTACCTTCAATTTTATGGAGAGTTAAATCTCAAACTAAAGAGAGACTTAATTATTCATTGGTGAAAGAAAATAAAACTTTAATTTGTCATATAGTGAGCAATAGCAAATCTCAGATTTCAGAAATCATTGATACTATTGAGAACAATCTTATTGATTCTTATAAGATTCCATATATAGATGGTGTTAGAAGATATCTAACAATTGAAAGTATTAATGAAGATAGAGATGCAGATATGTTTACTCAGGGACAACTTACAGTTGAATTTTTTAGGTACAGACAGATAGAAAGAAATGTTCAATTAATCAATGAAATACATCATAGAGGACAATTAAAATAGCAAAGGAGTGTTATCATATGGCATCAGACGAAAAAGTTAAGGATACAAAAACTACTGCAGCAGAAACAACAAAAACTACAACAAGTACGACTCAGACTAAGACTTCAGAAGCAAAATTTAAAAAAGAAATATTTTTAAACAATTCAAAAGCACTAGGCTATGAAAAATATGTAGTAGTTGGTGCTTTTTCTAATGTCCCAAAAGATGAACTTACAAAAAGTGAGTTTAAACAGATTATGGATGATTTTTTAAGAAAGAAGGTTAAATAGATGGCTAGAGGCACATGGGATGAAACTAATATACCTATTATTCCAGGTTTTTATAACAGGATGAAGCAAAAAGCACAAGATGCTGCAATGAGCAGTCAAGGTGTTCTTGCAATGCCAGTACGAAGTAACTGGGGAGAATCAGGGAAAGTCGTTGAAGTAACAAGTATAAGAGAATTAAAGAAAGCTTTTGGAGAGAGCATGGATTTTACTGCTTACAAATTAGGGAGATTAGCTTTATTAGGAAGTCCTAAAAAGCTATTACTTTACAGAGTAGTTGATGAAAATGCTAAGGCTGGAACAGTTTCATTAAATAATACTACTGACACTGCTGCTGTAACATTAACAACTTTATATGAAACATCAAGAAAATTTAAAATTACAGTTGCAGAGAATATTCTTGATTCATCCAAAATTGATATTACATTATATGAAGATATAACACAATTAGCAACAATTGAAGGAATTAGTAATGATATTGATGAGGTTATTACTAAAATTAATAACTCTGATTTTATAGAATATATTACTGCTAGTAAAGTTGATGGGGCTACTGGAACATTAGCAACAATATCAGCGACTGCTTTTACTGGTGGTAATGATGGTTCAACAGCATGCACAAGTGCGGATTATTTAAAAGCAATGGCTGCATTTGAATCATATGACATTGATGGATTTGTTTTTGATGGTGTATCAGATAAATCATTGCTTGATTCAGCAATTTCATGGAAAGATAAGTGTGCTGAATTTGGACTTGATATTTTAGTGTTTGGCTCAACAAATGCAGATTCACTGGCAGCAGCTAATGTTGTATCAAAGGAATTTAATGATCACAGTATGCATAATGGATTTGCAAAAACATTAGAATATGATGGTATTCAATATACTATCTCTGAAGCTATGGTTTGGTTTGCAGCTCATGCATTAGGACAAAAATTAACAGAATCTATGTGTAATGAAGAAACTATCTTCACAGATGTTCAGCCACGTTTATCAAGAACTCAGCTTGAAAGTGCTTTAGATGCTGGCACAATTGTATTTACAGTTACTCAAGGAAAAGTTGTTGTACTTGATGATGTGAATACATATAAAGCTTATTCATCAGAGGCAGAAAAGATTCTTGGAAATTTAAGAGCTGTAAGATTTATAAACATAGTAAATAAAAATACATCTCTTAAAGGAGAATCTAAATATATAGGTAAAATCAGTAATGATGATACAGGACACGCCATTATTCTTAGTGGAATTAAGAATTTCTTTGATGAGTGGGTGGCTATGGGTATTATTTCAAGCAATTATACTGTTGAAACAGATATTGATTTACAAGGGGCGGCTGAGCCAGATCAATTTTTCTGGAAATGGGGAGCTTATTACATTGAAGTTGCTAAAAGAATTTTTGGTACAGGCAACCTTCAATATGCTGAATAAAAGAAAGGATGTGCTGATATATGGCTTATGAACCATTAGATGCGTCAAGAGTCTGTAGTGGTACTTATGGAAGAATATTTAAGGATGGTAATTTCTATTCCCAAGTATCCGAATGTAGTGCAGATTGTGAAATTGATATGAAAGAAGTTACTACTGTTGGTAGTGAATGGGTTGGATATAAATCAGGAACTAAAAAAGGTTCTGGAACATTAAAAGGATGGAAAGTAACATCTGAAATGATTCAGCAAGGGTTCAATAAATTTGAATTACTAGCTGAACTAGATGACCCTGAAGCTTATGGATGTGAAAGAATTAGATTAAAAAACTGTAGATTTTCAAAAGTACAATTAATTAATTTTAAGCCTGGTGAATTAGTAGAGGAAGAAATGCCATTTGTATTTACAGGTTATGAACTTGTAGATCCAATAGTTGCAGATTAATTTTAGGGAGAAATATTCTCCCTGTTTTTTTTATTATTAAATTTTAAATAGTGAAAGAGAGGACTAATTTTATGAAAAAAATAAATGAAGAAGAAAGTAAAGTTTTAGAAATGAAAGAAAATGATATTATAAATGCTTTAATAGGCGAAAGAGAAATCCCTACTGCTACTGTCATAGTTACTTTAGATGCTAAAAAGGGTATTAGAATACCTATAGTGCTTAAAGGTCTTTCAAGAAAAAGAATGGACTTTTTAAGAAAATCATGCACAAAGAAAAACAAACTTGATGGTGCTGAATATGATGCAGCAGTTATTGTAGATGCTACAACAAATTTTGATTGGAATAATTCTAAATTATTAGAAGAGGCAAATGTATCAGATGCAAAGCAATATGTATTAAGAAAATTATTAGCTGGTGAAATAAATGTATTGATTGATAAAATTTTAGAACTTAGTGGATATGGCAGTGAATTAGAGGAAGCTGATACAATAAAAAACTCATCAGCCGAGGAGGAATAATAACTCGGCTATACAATATTTTTACTATGCATAATATAATGCCACATGATTTTTATGGTGTTCCTAATAATGAAATATCACAAAAATTGATGAGTGTATTCTCTGATTATGAGGTTGAGAAGCATAATAAAACTATTGAAAAGATAAATAAGAAATGATTATTAAATTACGATTCAAAATGTATCTTGAGAAAAAGTATAATAAGAAAATTTGTTTTAGAGATATAAAATAATTTAGATCTCAAGTGATGTCAGGAGGTATAATCTTGGCTAATAAAGAAGTATATAGACTTAGTATAAATGTTAATGTTACTGGTGATAAAAAGTCAAAACAAAAAATATCTGACTTAGAAGGTGTAACAGAAAAAGTAGAAAAGAAATTAAAAAAATTAAGCGATATTACCGCAAGTCCGAGTGCTAAGATTAAGGACAATACGTCATCAACCATAGAAAAAGTAGAGTCTAAAGTAAAAAAACTTAGTAGAGCAACTGGAACAGCTAAGTTACAGGCAAAAGATAGTGCATCAGTTGTTGTGCAAAAAGTTATAACAAGAACAGAACAATTAAATAATAAAAAAATAAAACCCAAAATTGATATTGATGACAATGCATCTAAAAAAACAAAAGATATAAAAGAAAAAGTAGATGAATTAGACAAAAAAAAGGCAAAAGTAAAAATAGAAGCAGAAGATCAAGTAACTAAAACTATAGAAAAAGTAGATAGCAAATTAAAAGGATGGCTTAAATCAGGAGCTAAAAAGATAATATCTATTGGATTAGCTGGAACAATGCTTGTTGGTGGATTGAGTATAAAAAGCACTATGGAAACATTCACTAGCTTTGAACAAGGATTATCTAATGTAAAAGCAATAACAGAAGCAACAGATGCAGAAATGCTTCAGCTTAAACAAGCTGCATTAGATTTGGGAGCGAGTACAGCATGGTCAGCGAGTCAAGTTACAGAAGCAGAAGAATTGCTAGGCCAGGCTGGATATAGTACACAAGAAAATGTAGCAGCACTACCAGGACTATTAAGTTTAGCAAGTGCTGGTAGTTTAGATTTAGCAAGTGCAACAGATATAGCGGTTAGTTCTATGAAAGCATTCAATATAGATGCATCCAAAGCAGGTCATGTAGCTGATGTATTAAGTTTAAGTGCCAATGCGACAAACAGTGATGTTACAGATCTAGGTGAAGCAATGAAATATATTGCACCTGTAGCAAATAGTTTAGGAATAAGCATTGAAGATACAGCAAGTGCAGTTGGATTACTAAGTAATGCTGGGATTAAAGGTTCACAAGCTGGTACAGTTTTAAGGCAAACATTGAATAGATTGGCTAGTCCAACAGATAAAGCATCTGAATTGATTGAAGAGTATGGAATTAAGGCTTTTGATGCACAAGGAAATATGAAATCTTTGGGCGAAGTAGTAGATATATTAAATAATTCTCTTAAGAATTTAAATAGTCAACAGAAAGCCGATGTTATTAGTACTATTTTTGGAACTGAATCTATGAGTGGAGTTCTTGCACTAATGAATCAAGGTGGTTCTGCTGTAGCTGAATTAACAAAGAGATTAGAAGAAGCAGATGGAGCAGCACAAAAGGTAGCTGATACTAAACTTGATAATTTAGCAGGACAGATGGAAAACCTAGGTGGAGCAGTAGAAACAATGAAAATCAATTTAGGTGATAGATTGGCACCATATGCAAAAGAATTTGTGACTTGGGTGACTGATAAAATACCTGTTTTAGAAGATAAAGTAGTAAGTATTGTAGACTATATAAGCAAACATACTGAAGATATAAAATCTATGGCAATAGCAACTACTGGCGTGGTGGGAGCAATAGCAGGATTAAGCGTAGCGGGTTCAATAGGTAACTCTATTAGTGGAATAAGTAAATTTATATCTTTAGTAAAGGGGGCTGGTGTCGTAAAGGAAACTACTGAAATAGCAAGTGGATTTAATCTAATTGGTATAGCAGCTGAAGGATTACCTGCACTAATAAGTCCAGCAGGATTAGCAATATCAGCAGGAGTGGCAACTACTGCCTATGCAATCCATAGTTATAATAAACTTATGAAAGAAAGTATTACTACTGCTACAGAAGATTTGTCTATTGGTGAAAAAATAATTAATAAATTAACTGGAAGTGTTCTGAAATCTAAAAAAGAGCTTCAAGAAGCAGGAATAGTTTATGATGATTTTGGAGAAGGAATATCAGATGATTTTAAAAAGGCAGCGCAGGACGCATCAAAGAGCCTACTAGAAATTGAGATGAATATTAATAGATTAAATATTGACAATATTATGGATGAATCTGATAAACACGCCTTTAGACAATACATTAATGAATTTGCTTATGAAGGTATTAATGCCATGAAAGAACAAAAGTCTAAAATAGAAAGTGAATTCAATAAAACATTCATATTAGATGGAGTTGTAAGCGAAACAGAACAAAATGTAATGGATACTCTCGGAAAATATTTTGAAAATGGTATGAATAAACAAAAACAACTAAGAGAAGATGTATATAGAATATTTGATGAAGCTTTTGTTGACCATAGTAAGAGTGTTGATCAAGCAATGTCTGAAATAAAAAGTAAATTAGAAGAAATGAAATCACTTGAACTTGAATATACCAAAGCTAATAATGCATATGAACAGGCATATGCTCAAAATCAATTTAAAAATGATGCTAAAAGGGTTACTGGAGTAAATGGGGCTAGTGAACTAATGCAAAAAAGAGCAAAAGAACGCGATAAACAGCTTGATGAAATTGATAATAATTATAAAGGTACACTTGCAAGCTATAATTCATTCTTATCTAATCCTAATATATCAAATGAAGAAAGAGAGGTTTATGAAAAAGGAAAAATAGAAGCTGAAACAGAAAGAAATGAAGCATATGCACAAGCACAAGCAGCATGGCAATCAGATTTAGAAACATTATATTCAACATTTCCTGGTGCTAAAGATAAAAATGGAAGAAGTTTATTAAATGAATATACAGGAGAAAAATTATCACCTGGAGATATTCGAGCACAAAATAGAATGGATGCTATGTTAAATGACGTTTCAGGGCTTAATAGTGTTACAGAGAGTGGAGTGTATTCTTTTACTAATAGTTATGGTAATCTTGAATCATTCTATGTTCAAGTTGACGAAACAACTAAAAAGATTACTGGATTGTATGAAACTGCTACACAAAAGGCAGGTGGATATACAGAAGAAATAAGCCAAAATATTCAAGGTGTTATGTCAGAGCAGGAAAGTGCAGTATCACAAATTATGAATAATCTGTCTACTTCACACCCTAATTTAGATTTAGCAACAAATACTATTAAAGATTATAGCGGTTTTACTATATCAGAATTAGAAAATGTAACAGTGGCAGCAGATGGAACTAGAACAGGAATAGCAACCATCAATGATACTCCACTAGAAATAAAAACTAATGCAGATGGAGTTATACAAAGCATAACATTAGTCAATAAAACATTAGATGAAATTAATGGTAAAACAGTAAGTGCAACTGTAAATATAACTCAGAGTTCTTCAATTCAACAATTAAATCAAGAAAAACTAGAAATGCATAAGAAACTGAGAGGTTATGCTAGCGGTACTGATTATGCAACAAGTGGTATTCATGAAGTAGCTGAACATGGTATGGAATTAGTTGTAGGTAGACAATATAGAAAGTTTGATGGTGGTGAAAAAGTATTAAATAATAGTAAAACAAAATCATTCTTTAATGGGTTAAGAAAAGCACAATTATTTCAGCCTCAAGTTCAAGTTGTAGGATCTGGCAGAAATACTTTCGGAGATATAAATTTAAATATCAATGATAGTCAAAATCCAGAGCAAATAATACAACAAGCATGTCAAGAATTTGCAAGACAACTTAGGGAGGCATTGTTTAATACTAAATAATTAGGTATAATATGGTATAAAAGGGGGCTAGATAATGGATAAAATTAAAAAATATTTATTTTTAGCAGGAATAATATTAGTTATATTGTGTTTTTGGGGAATTTACATTTTAAAATCTACTAATATTAATAATAACATAGCATTCCAAACATCCGAAAATACTTCAAATGATGAATCTAATGATACATTAATTTCAACAGATTTATCAGGAATATATGAAGATAATTCCGATGTCGAAAAAGTTTTAAATTTGCTTAAATCTAATAAAGATTATGAATCATTTGATGGTATTGATATATCATTGATTAATACATTACTAGATAATATAGATGCACATCCATCAAATTTTTATTTTACTAAAGAGAAATACTCTGATAGATTATCTTATTTTAAAAAGGCTAGTGAAGAACATGAAAAGAAAGTCCAAGAACAAATCAAAGTTAATCTTGAAGAAAATTCGGATTTTATAAATGAAATTCAATCAAAATACCCGACTTTTTCTATTGATTCTATATCTGGTTCAGATGATGAAGAAAAATCATTATCTATTAAGTCATATAAATTGAATAGTAATGATGAAACATATAATGTTGTTGCAGAGTTTTTAACATATGAGGAAACTAATTTAAAAAGACATAATATTAATAACATTACATTCTTGTATGAATATAATGGAAAATCAGAAGGCATGATTTGTTGCACATTATCTGGAGGAACTTATACTCCAGTTATAAATACTTTAAAATAATAAAATATATAAAATAAAGCACTTAGTTAATAACTAGGTGCTTTTATTATGCAAAAAAATAGGGAGGTGCATTTTTGTGGATATATATTTACTTGATAATTATGCTACACAGGCAACTGGAAATACTAGTACCACAGTTTATTCAGATTCTGATTTAAATAACAGTCCTATAAGTTTTCATTTCCCTGTCAATCCTTTTAAAAGTATATCAACCCCAACAGAAAGACGTTTTAAGACTTCTGATATTATTGGGTATGGTCAAATAGATATACAGAAGAGTGGAAGCAATATTGAAGAAATATCATTTGAAACGTTATTTCCAAAAGAATTTGATGAAGCTTATTGTAGATGTGCGATAACAGATACACCATTAAATATAGTTAATAGATTTAAAAATTGGCAAAACCAAGATAAGCCCTTACGTCTAATAATTACAGATTTAAATATCAATATGTTTGTAACTATTTCAAAATTTACACCTACATATTATGCAGGTGAAGAAGGAGATGCATATATAAGCATTACCTTTAGGCAGCACAGAGAATATAAAATTGAGACTTTGCAGTCAGCAAGTTCAGGCCAACAATTAAATAGCAGAAGTGGTGGAAGTTCATCCTATAAAAAAGGTGATAAAGTCAAGACAAGAGCAGACACATGTGTTTATGCATCTAACTCAATGACATCTAAATATTTAGGTAAAATAAAGGCTAATACTGAAGTAACTGTATATGCTGTATATGGCAATTGGATATCTATTTATTATGGAAATTCAGGCGGATATATTGGCATTTCAACGGTGACAAAATGATATTAGTTTTAAAAAATAAATATAAGATAACTCTTTTAGCTGAAAAGGGAAGTTTAAAAGAATCAATTAATTCAATTGCCTATACATTAGATATTACAATAAATAAAACTGCCGAACTTGTAAAAATAGGTGTTACCAAATATGACAGCATAAAACTCTATGAATATATAAATGGAGTTCTTGAACGAGTTTTTGATGGTTATGTATATACTTTAAATGGAAGTGATAAGGATCGTACAATTCAATTAACTTGTAAAGAACGAACTATTAATATGGAAGAGTCTGAAGAAGAATATGTTTTTGCAGAAGGTACCACTGCTACACAAAGAGTAAAACAGTATTGTAAAGATTGGGGAGTACCACTTGATAGTAATATTTTAGATACTAAAATAGGCCTTGCAAAATGTAGAAATAAAAACACAGTCTACACATTAATGTGGAATGAATTAAAAGAAACTGCTCAAAAGGGTGGTAAATTATATAAATACAGGATGGAAAGTAAATTATATTTATTTGAACTAGGAACAAATTCAATCGTTTATAAATTAGATTCTATTCGTGAAGAAAGTTCAAGGAAAGCAACAATTAATGGAGCTGTAACACGAGTAAAAATTTTAGGAAAAAATGATAAAGATACAGTTAAATCTCCTATCTTGGGAACATTTAAGAGTGGATATGAAAAATATATTGGAACTTTTCAGAAAATTGTGCAGGATGATAACATAAAAACTTATGCTAATGCACAAGAAAAAGCTATTTCTATGTTTTATTGTGGAGATGAGACATGGACAATTGAATGCTCAAAGGATATTCCAGTTATTCGTAGTGGCGATAAGGTAAGCCTTGACAATGCTGATTATTATGTGTGTGATATTACTCACGATATCGGCAATGATAGCATGACTATAACCGCAATGAAAACTTTAAATATAATTAGAGGTAAATATTATGCAGGAAATTAATAATGTAAATGAATTGGCACATACAATAAAAGAAAAAATGAAGAATGCTGTTAACAGTGCTTCATTTGCAAATGGATTATCTTTAGGATATAAAACTACAAATGGTGTTAGTGTTGATGGACACAAAAATGAATATTGTGAATCTGATTGTTTGATTTTAAATCAAATAACAAATACGTACTTAACCGAAGAGTCACAAGGACATACTCATAAGTTTAGTTTAAATGATATCTCCACTGGTGATAGAGTTTTAGTTGCTTTATTAGGTACAACTTGTGTAATTATAGGGAAGGTGAATCTCTGTGGCTGATACAAGTATATTTCCAGAAAATTTTTTAGAAGATGAACTAACTACATTAAACGATGATTTTGAACAACAACAGAGCTATGCAATAGATTTTGATACTATGACCTATAAAAAAGATTCAAGTGGTAATATTATTTTACTTGATAAATTTGAATCTTATTTACAATGGTGTCAACTTGCTGTAATGACTGAACGTAATAACTATATTGCATATGATGAAAAATTTGGAATAGATGCTCTTATAGGTAGTTCTGATAGAAAATTAATTGAATCAGAATTAGAAAGAATTATAAGTGATGCCCTATTAGTTCATCCTCTTACTCAAAATGTTGATAATTTTATATTTACATGGAAAAACGATGTTGTTTATTGTGAATATAGAATTATTTCTACTCTTGGAAGTTCATATAAAAATTTAGAAAGAGATTTTAGGTGATAAATATATGAGTTATGAATTACAAATACCAGACTATCTAACTGAAAGCGCTGATGATATTCATGCAAGAATGATAAAAGAAGCTCCTAAAGGTATAAACACTGTTGAAGGAGATATGTTTTGGAATAATACTCGTCCACTTGCAGAAGAATTAGCACGTGCTAAAAATATAGCATTAATAAATGCTTTAAAAATGGGAATCACTCAAACTGCTAAAGATTTATATTTGGACTTAAAAGGAGAGGCACAAGGTATTATACGTAAAGAAGGCAGTTATGCAGTTCATAAATTAAAAATAACTGGACAAGCTGATACAATTATTAGAGCAGGACGTTCAGCTTATGTTCCTGCAACAGATGATGTTGATTCTGTTGAATTTATTATTCAAGATACTGTTATAATTTCAGATGAAGGTCTTGTATATGTAAATGCTAAATGTACTACTATTGGAACTGCTGGTAATGTTAAGTTGGGTAAAATATCTATTCTTGATAAAAGTGATGGTATTTCTTCAATAGAGAATATTTCAATTGTTTCATTAGGTGTTAATTCTGAATCTGACGGTGATTATCTGAATAGAATATTAGATAATGCTGCTAACCCAGCAGGTAGTGCAAATAAGGCTCACTATAAGCAATGGGCCAAAGAATGTGATGGTGTTACAGGCTGTAAAGTAATTTCTACATGGAATGGACCGAATACTGTTAAATGCATTCTTTCTGGAGCAAACAATACCATAGTAGAAGATTCTATAGTAACTACTGTAAAAAAATATATAGATCCATATCCAGAATATACGGGTAGTGGTAAAGCTCCTGTAGGTGCAACACTTACGGTCGTTTCATGTGTAAAAAATAATATTAACATTGCTGTAAAAATAGTCTTATGTGAAGGATATATAATATCAGACGTAACTAACTTCATTACAACAGATCTTAAGTCATATTTTTCTACATTAGATTTTGAAAAGACAACATATGTATCTTATGCCAAAATCGGAAATGTAATATTGAAATCAGAAGGTGTTGACGATTATACAGATTTAGAACTAAATGGTGCTAAAGAAAATATCATTTTACAAACAAATGAAATTGCTGCAATGGGTACATTAAAAGTAAGTGAGGAGTGATTGGATGGAAATTTCAGAAAAATCAATTCAACAATATTTAGTTGATACATCTCACTATGTTCCGGATTATGTATCTGAAATTCCTGAAAATTCAGCTATTCAATATGTTATAAATAGAGAGCTTTCTAGATATTATTTTTGCATTCAGGACATATTAAATCAATTTAATATTGACACTGCTACCTGGGGACTAAAGATATATGAAAATAAATATGGGTTACCTTATAATTCTAATCTAAATTATGAAGACAGAAGAAAACTTATAAAAGCAAAAATGAGAAGCCACGAAATCGCAAATACAGATAATATTATTAAAATTTGCGAACTATTTGCTGATAATCCTAAAGTAAAGCGACATGATTCTGAAGGCTATTTTGAAGTTTTATTGGAAACTCAAGATAGTTTTTCTAATTTTACTGATAGTTTAATCCAACTTATTGATGACTTTAAACCAGCTCATTTAGGTCAAAAACTTATTTTAATGACTAAACATGAGTTCACTAATTTATCTTATTTAGGTTCAGCTATTTTATCAAAAACACATTATATATTGTCTTCAGATTTTGCTGATAATTATTCATTAAAATCAACTAATAACTTAGCAGCTGGTTTATTTAATACATCTAAATATGTTCTTACAAATGATTTATCATATCACATGGAAACAAAGGCAAACGCAAATCAAGCAAGTGCCAATCTCTCAACTTCACATTATATTTTACGTTAGAAAGGACTGAATTTAATGGCAAATTTTAAGACAACAATAATTACAAAAAAGGGCCATGCCTTAATGGCAAAGTTATCAGCCAATGTCGCAACAATGAAATTTACAAAGGTTTGTTCATCTGACTTTGACTATTCAAATTTAAATAATTCTGAATTAGAACAAGTGATTACTTTTAAAAATTTAAAACAGACTGTACTACCTGACTTAATCACAGTTGTTAATACTACTACAGTTAAAGTTAGTGCTACAATAACAAACACTAATTTAAGTGAAGGCTATTATTTAAGAACTATTGGACTCTTTGCTTTAGATCCAGACGATGGAGAAATATTATATTCTATAACTCCAACTACTGAAGCTGATTATATGGCCGCAGATAACGGAATAACTAAAAGCGGTATATCTTTAGACTTGTTAACTACAATTTCTAATTCTGAAAATGTAAGTTTAGAGGTTGATCCTAATGCTATGATTTCAGCAGAGACATTTAATAATGTTGTTGGCAATGTTTCAGATTTAGAAAATGGAGGCACTAATTTAGTTGATGGAATAAATAAAAATACTGCGCGATTGAACGATTTGGCGAATCTTAATTTATTTATAAATGGTGGGTTTTCAGTTTGGCAGAGGGGAACATCATTCTCTACTAACGGATATACTGCTGATAGATGGATGTATGATGTAGAAGTTGATGACAAAGGTAAAATTGTTAGACATGCTAATGGTGGCGTTCAAATTAAATTAATTTCTAATAAAAGATTTTGGTTTATGCAAAGAATTGAGTTAAATCAAGAACTTAAGAATATTTTTTCGAATAGTACTGTTACTTTATCATTTTATGTTACTACTAGTGCTGGTGTAAAAATAAGTCCTTATATTAGAGTATTGTCTCCAAGCAGAAATGCAAATATATTTTTGAAATCATATGAAGCAAAGGCAACAAGACAACTAATCGAATGTCAGATTACACTTGGAGATTTGAGTTCTGATGATTGGTTAGGAATAGACATTTTTAGGATAGAAGAAGATAACAAATTTACAGTAGGAGATGATTTATATATAAGATTTGAAAATGCCAAATTAGAACTAGGTACAAAAGCAACTCCATTCGTCCCACGACCATATGGTGAAGAATTAGCTTTATGTCAGAGATATTATGAGGAAGTTCCAGCAGGTCAACAAGTTCTAGGAGTTAAAGATAATGTAAATGCTTTTATATATTGGAATTTTATTGTTGAAAAACGAATAAATCCAACAGTCAGCTTTACCCACCCAGGATATGATAATAACCATGTTAATGCTTATAGTAATAATATAGAATTAGCAAATACTCCTGTAGAGATTGAATGGACTAATAAAAGAACTGCTAGGATGAAAATCCCTGCACTTTCAAGTGTTCCAATAGGTTCAGCAATATCAGCTTTTGGAGCTATAACAATCGATGCAGAAATATATTAGGAGGTATAACAAATGGAGGAATTTAAATATAAGGTGTATGTAAAATTAGATGAAAATAATTGTATTGCTGTTGTAGAAAGTGATTTAACCTTAAAAGATACAACTGGATATGTTCAAATTGATGAAGGCACTGGAGATAAATATGCTCATGCACAAGGCAATTATTTTCCAAGAGATAAGCCTTTAAGGGATAGCCAAGGTAGGGGTAATTATAAATATGTAAATAATGAAGTTGTAGAGCTAACTGATGAAGAAAAGGAAAGTTTATTTCCTACACAAGTACAGCAACCAACAGAGCAACAAATATTAAATGCTAAGTTATTGCAAGATAATGCTAATATGCAACTAGAATTAGAGCAACAAAAGCAATTAAATGCACAAATATTATTACAATTAGTAGGAGGTAGTAGAAATGCTTAGTTATATTAAAGAATACTATTTATTAGGACTTTACACAGAAAGTAATTTAGATGTATTTGTTAATGCTAGATGGATTACAGAGGAGCAAAAGCAAGAAATAATTGCTAGTAAAGCTACACAATAGGCTCAAAGGCGGTAAAAAATTATACGCGCAAATATGTATTTATATGTATAAATAAGTATATAATATATGTGTAAATCTTTGTGTATATGTATAAATTTGGAATAATAGAATTTGATGTTGTATAATCTCCATGAAGGGGGTTATTTTTTTGAAGAAAAAATTAAATATAACATTAGATCCTGATATCTTTGAAGAATTTTGTAAATATGCAGCAAGATACGGAACTTCAATTTCGAGTTGGATAGAAGTAAAGATGAAGGAATTTATCGAAGAAGAAAAAGAAATTGAAGAATTAAGAAAAGAAATAAGAGCTAGAAAAGGCACTAGATAATTAGTGTCTTTTTATTATATCCGAAATCAGTATAAGGTTTTTAGTCTTTCAGATATAAGAATTTTATAGTAAATGTAAAAAGAAAAATTAAATATAGTATAATATAATTATAAAATTTGCATATTGAAAGAAAGGATTTTACTAAAATGGATATTGATATAAATACATTGTTTTTGTCATTTTCACTATTTAAAGTTTTAATAATCTTAGGAGTGATAATTGGAGCTGTAATTGTATTAAAAAATAAATAGTGGGAGGAAATAACATGTATAACACTTCATAATATATTGTGTTAACATTTGCAATTATGCGTAAACCGTTGTAAATCGGTGGTTGTAAGTGTGTGTGAATATATTCCATAAAGGGCTGAAGTGATGTAATAAACTAAATAAGATTTAAAGCAAGATTTAAGCACCAGTAAGGTGTTTTTATTTTGTTTATTTTTATATTAGATAAGAAAGAAGGAGTGAATTAAAATGGATACATCTTAAAAGTCTAATAGTACCTAAAATTAAAACAAAGAAATAAACCTAGAACTTTAAAAATTTTTGAGATTAACAAAGGATGTGATATTTATGTTAAAACCACCTATTTGTCGCATGGGAGGAAAGAGTAAATTAAGAAAGACAATAATAGAAATGATACCAGACCATACATGTTACATAGAGTTATTCTTTGGAGCAGGTTGGGTGTACTTTGGAAAAGAACCTAGCAAAGTAGAAGTGATAAATGACATAGATAAAGAGCTTATTAATCTATTTAGAATGATAAAACACCATTCCCCAGAAATTGAAAGACAATTAGAGTATGAGTTTTCAGGAAGAGATGTTTTTGAAGAATATAAGAATTGTACTATTGAATACCTAACAGAAATACATAGAGCTGTTAGGTTTTTATATTTAATAACACAAAGTTTTGCTGGTCGAGGTGGAGCGTATGGATATGGAACAAGTACAAAACCATAACAACAAATTTTTTATAAAAATGCATTAGGAGAACTTAAAGAAAGATTGCGAAATACTTATGTTGAAAATCTGTCATTTGAAAAGATTATTGATAAGTATGATAGAAAATATAGCTTTTTCTTTTGTGATCCTCCATATTTTGAAACAACAGGATATGGTAATACATTTGGAGAAAATGAACAACTATTATTAAGAGATAAGCTTAGTAATTTAAAAGGGAAGTTTTTATTAACAATAAATGATCATGAAAAAGTTAGAGAATGGTATAAGGA
>ENA-OXEC01000136-OXEC01000136.1-human-gut-metagenome-genome-assembly--contig:-NODE-136-length-49481-cov-41.4209_pt1 | contig 49481 bp, 51 predicted proteins | sample MGYA00249351_ERZ652235 | MGnify/ENA primary metagenome ERZ652235 (study PRJEB26925, sample SAMN05826906) | human gut metagenome | biome: ENVO:2100002; feature: ENVO:00000062; material: ENVO:00002003...
CAAGTGTTTTTCGTAATTTTTGCAAAAAATAACGGGCATGTATTTCTACATCCCCGCATATTCAGCTATTCAATATTAAATTTTCTTAACTTAATGACATTGGGATTTCTCCACCTTTTTGAATTATTAGAAGAACTTTCTTATCAGTTCTTCTGCAATTCCAAACTTTTTTGATATGTTGCTTATAGCCTTTTCCTCTGACATTCCTTCTAGTATCAGCTCCAATACCAAAATTATTATTTGTAACATTTTCATCATCTACATTATACCTTTCTTTACATACAAAAAAGCCATTTAAGACCTTTATCATCTTAAACAGCTCTTCTCTTTTTATATTAATCCTTTTTCTTTTAGTATCTCCATAGCGGCTATTCTTTTTTCTTTTATGCAATTTGAATCCCTGCATATCTCTACAAGCTTTTTATCTGAATAGCTTTGTAAACTTCGTTTATATTTTTCTATCTCGTCTAATTGCTTATCACATTTATCCTGCATTTTATCAATTTGGTTATCTACTACATCAAAAATTTTTCCACCTGTCGTTTTTCTATCTAATTCCCTTAATATAGCTTCACCCATTGAAAATAATATATCTGCTAATCCCATAAGATCACCAACTTATTATTTTATTTTTTCTAACTTTTCACCACATAATGGACATTTTCCATTTACTTTCCCATGATAGCCACATAGACCATGACCATTTTTGCATACTACATTACAAGTCCTTGGACATTTTAAACATTCATTTACTGCTGGTTTCATTTCTATTCACCTCTAACCTTTATACTTATATTTTTTATCACATGCAGGACATACCCAACTACAGCCTATATCTGCTCTTTCTTTTACACAATCACAACAAACTAATTTTCCACACTTATCACAATGTGACATATCTTTAGTTTTTGAACCACAAAATTTACATTTAGCTTCACTCTTCATTTTTATTTTCCTCCATATTTACAAATTTTTTTATATCACCATTAATTGTCTATTTCAAGAATGCAATCATGTATTTATCTCCTTGTGCTGATGATATTCCTCTAAATACAATCTTATCTTCTTCAATATTTTTATTAAATTCATCTTTTGTCATTTGTACATCAGTTCCATCTTGTTTTTCTACATACCACATATTCTCTTGATTATTATTTAAACGACGTGGGGTCAATTTATCTAATCCTTCATTATCACCAACCCAATATCCATCAATATATTTTGCAGATGCTCTATGTCCATTAGCCATAAAATAATATATTTTATCTCCTATTCTAATCCAAGAATTTCTTACCACTTTACCATTTTCAATATAATACCCCCCTACATATCCATTTAATACTTTTTTATTATCTTTTAGATATATCATATCATCTATATAGCCTTTAGCTGACCATTCAATATTGTCTTTACAGTAAAATCCATCTCCCCATGCACCACTATAATCTGTTGAATCATTATTATCATATTCAATTGAAGTTATACCTTGTTTTATATCTAATGTTTTTCTTAAATCATCATCTGAATATCCTTTCCATACTCCATTACCATCAAATTTACATTCTACTCCATCTATATTTTTTATTCCTGTTACCATACTTCCATCATCATTTAAATAATAATAATCTGATGGTCCACCAAAGTAATGAGCATAACCTTGAAACCATCCTGTTTCCATATATCCTTGCCAATCAAAATGATACCATTTTCCATTTATCTGCTTCCAACTGTCTTTTACACATGAATTTCCTTCTGTATACCACCATCCTGTATTATCCTTCTTCCATGCAGCATTAGCCTGCATTGGAGCAACTGCAATCAAACTTGCTACTATCAATCCCATTGTTATTATCTTTCTTAGGTTTTGTTTCTTCATTATCATTCGCCTCCATTGTTTTCTATTTATGTCAAATTACCTTTGATTATAAAAGTTAATTTGATATCATTAGTTTACTTTACATGCTTGGACACATATTGCCCTCTAAAAGAATTTCTTTATATCAATTTCTAATGCAACAGCTATTTTACCTAATGTTTTTATTGAAGGTTCTGACCTTCCATTTTCTATATCTGAAAGAAATGTATTTGACATTTCTGCTCTTTCAGCAAGTTCACATTGTTTCATATGCTTTTCTAATCTTTTTTTCTTTATTTTTTCACCTATATTCCCCAATATCTCCACCTCCATATTTTTATTATACGTTATTCAAGTAAAAATACAAGCATTTTTACGTTATGTATGACTGTTATTAGAATGATTTTACAACACCTTTACTTTTGTTTATACTATACATATATACGTTATTTACGGAATTTTTAGGAGGTAACCATGAGCTTAATTGGTACTAAAATAAAGACTTGTAGAAAAGCTAAGAAACTTTCATTAAAGCTGTTATGTGAAAAGACTAATAATCAAATATCTATTTCTTTCTTATCTGATATCGAAAATGGAAGAAGTAATCCTTCATTAGAAAAGTTAAAGCTTATTGCTTCTGTATTAGATATTCCTGTATCATATTTTCTTGATGATACTGAAAATAGTTTGAATAATATTGCTACCTCTGATAAAGATTTTATTCCTGTTTTAGAATTACTTAATGATTTTAGTTCTTGGAGTTTTGAAGATAAACAGGAACTTTTATATTATCTCAAAGCTAAAAAAGTCTTACGTGATAATCGTTGATTAACAACTATGACATTTAATACTCATCTGCAAAAATCATAGTGCTATACTCACCACCACTATCTATAACGTATATTTTCATATCAAATTCTATTGGAAACTTCTCTTTCTCAACTTCATATTGCTCTTTGTATGGAGGCACTTCCTGTTCGTGTTCTATTAGAACTTTATCCCCTTTTACCTTTAGTCTGAAAATCTGTAGGTAGTCCAATTTCTTTTTCTCCTTTAGTGAATCTATCATGCTCCACAATAGAATTTGAAGCTGCATTGGTACAGTTTCATTTACTTGTCTGCTTACATAGCGATTTTCTTGTTTGAACATTTTTTCATCAACCTCTTTTCATTATTTTTATATATTGAAAAAGACTATCTTCTCCATTAGAAAATAGCCTTTTAACAATCTAACTGTGCATACATATAATGCTGATTATAATTATTCTCAAATATATTTTGTATATTCATATCAAGAAGCTCTTCAATTTCAATACCATTTACAAGTTCTCTTATAACTTGATCTTTACTTGTACCATTAATGAAATATTCTATTAAAGAATCTTTGTCTAAAAGCTTATCTACAAAATAACTATCCTCTAGCATTGTTTCCAGCTTTTCAACTGCAATATCTTTTAGATTAGTTCCTTCAATATATATCATAGTGTTATCATTTATTTCACAGTATCCATTTTCCTCAACCTCTTGTATAACTCTATCAACTGCATCCATATTCAAATCTAAATCTGTATTTGATTTTATCCACAAATACATTTTTATGGTAAAATAATCCACATACTTATCACCTATTTCTGTTGATAACTTTAATGTTTTATCAAAATCTAATAGAAGTTCCTTCTTAAATTCTTCATCATTAATTTTTGATATTAGAGCTTCAACCTTTTGTATTTTTTCTAAATCCATATTGGTATACTTATTAAGAATTGCCTTAATTTCATTTGAAATAAAACTTTGTATTATATCTGAAAAATTTCTATCTGTTACAATCATAATTTTCAACTCCATTTCTTTTTTTATTAGATTTCATCATGTTCTTTAAAACTGTAATATGTATCATTTCCAATAATAATATGATCTAATAAGCAAATACCTAATATAGTACCACTTTCTTTTATTCTTAATGTAATTTCTTTATCTTCCTTACTTGGTGTTACATCACCACTTGGATGATTATGTATCATTACTATTGAAGCAGCATTACTTAGTATTGCTGTCTTAAAAACTTCTCTTGGATGAACTATTGAATTATTAAGACTTCCAATTGAAACTACATTTACAGAATTCACTTCATTCTTAGCATTCAAGCATGCTACTATAAGCTCTTCCCTATCAAGCTCATCTAAAAATTTCTTTCCTAAATCTACAATATCTTTTGGCTCTGATATTCTTCTTATGTTGTATAGAACACTTGATTCTCTTACCATTTTTATAGATACAACATTAATTCTTTTTAAAGGCTTATTATTTTTCTCTTTTGATAGCATTATTATTGCACTCCCTTACAATTTTAATTTTTGTATTTTTTCCTTTAATCAACATGTAACAAAATAGATACTTCATATTTCCAAAACTCCTTGTATTCAAATAAAAAAAGCTTTAGTTATCAAATATTTATCAATAACTAAAGCTTTATCTATTCATATCTTATTTAATTCATCTTTAAGCAATTTTATAAATTCATCAGAAAATACTTTTCCTTCAATGGCTTTTCTAATCAGCTCTAACAATTGCTTCTCAGTCAAATCCAAACTTCTTGGAATGAATTGTCGCTCCATCTTAAATGTATCTTTATATAATGCAAACCTGACCTCCTCACGATTTTTGCTTTTGACTTTGATCTTCTCTATGCTGCTGTAATAATCATCATCAATAATTGATACAGCCTTATACACTTGACAATACTTGGTTTCCTTTATTACTTTTCTCTCTTCAACTACTTTCTTTTCTCCTTTTGCCATAATAATTGAACTCCCTTCTTATTTTCAATTTCAAATCAAAAATTAATCTGCGGATAATAGAAAAATGATACCTAAAGCTTTATTTCTTACTTTAAGTATCATTTCTTATTAAATCTTCTTTCATATTATTTTTTACATCTGCTTCAATAGATTTTCAGGCATAATCTTAAAAGGTATTATTAATGATATGGAATAATCATTGTTGCATAATACCAAAGAGTTTGTATATATTCTTCCATTAGCACACTCAATCTTATCAATATATTCAACAATTACATCCCTAACATCTATGTGTATTTTTTCTTGTATTTCTTTAAAATCTTCAATGCTATCTACAACTACAACATAGCCTCCATTATCTGTATACTTATCTCGGTCAGCTCCATATTCTGAATCAAGCATTTCTAGTATGCCTCTAGTTACTTCTTGTACTTCAATAGGTAACCCATGTACATTTTCCATTTCTCTTAAATATGTTATTTCTATCATGTGAATCCCTCCTAAAATAGAAAAAAGAATATTCAAAGCTTTCTTTGCTTCAAATAGTCCTTCTCTTTGTTACATGATAATAATATATATTTAACTTCTATATTTGGTACATATTATTATTTTTATAAAATAGTTGTTTATTAAATCTAAAAAACAATCCTAAATAAACTTAAAAAAGCATTATATTCACTGTTTATTTAAAGTGTACTCTAAATAAATTACTTTTTTCTTTTGATTCGATTTTTTTTACTTCAAATCCATTCTTTTTTATTTATTCATAATAATAAAACAAGGAATACTTAAATTCTCTCATTGATTTAAGTATTCCTAATTGCTTTTCATAATTATAATATATATTTGAAATCTTTAATTGTTGATATTTATTTTTGAAGTTCTATTATTCCTTCTTCTCCAAAATTAATATCTTCATTTTCTTTTAGTAGTGCTACTTCTTCACCACTGGTTAATATGACCATGATAGTTGTATCATATCCCTTTTCTTCTAATTTTGAAATTTCCATTTCGCAAATCTTATCACCTTGCTTTACTTTATCTCCTTGTTTAACCAATGAATTAAATCCTTCTCCATTTAGTTCTACAGTATTTATTCCTAAATGAAGTAATACTTCTATTCCAGAAGGTGTCTTTATTCCATAAGCATGCTTAGTTGGAAAACATACCGTTATTTCTCCAGATAAAGGAGCATAAACAGAATTTTCTTTTGGAATAACAGCAAATCCATCTCCCATCATTTTTTTAGAAAATACTTCATCATTTACATTATCTAATTTAATAATTTTCCCAATAGCTGGACTTTTAAAAATTTCTTTTACATCATTATGTTTCTTTCTACTGAATAATCCCATTTAATTGTTCTCCTTTAATTCTATTTATTATTTGCTTTGTGCAAATAACCACTCATAAAATTCTGGATTATTATAAGTTGGTATATTAGCCATGTGTGCATTCCCAGCATTAGCTTTATTAATTTCATCAGCTGAATACTGAGTCCATTTTACATTTCCTCCAAGTGCAATCAACTTATCTACTGAATCCTTTTCCTTATTAATTGGAACTATTTCATCTGTTTCTCCATGAAATACCCACATAGGAAGATTCATTAATGTATCAACATTTCCTTCCCATAATCCACTAATTGGTGCTGATGCTGCAAAATACTCTGGATAAGCAACACTCATTCCCCATGTTCCCAATGCTCCCATTGAATGTCCTGTTATATAAATACGTTTATCATCTATATTTTTATATTTATCTTTTAGTTCCTCTATAATATTAATTAATACTGTCTGTACTTCTTCATCTGTCCAACCTTTAGCAGATTGTTTATCAGTTGGTGATTCATCCTTTGCTACAAATCTATCTAGAAGTTGTGGTGCTAAAACACAACATGGATATTTCTTTTGAATATCTCCTCTGGCAAATCCTGTAATATTATCATTAGTTTATATTTGAGCAATATTATCGTTTCCAGTAACTCCAGCCCCATGTAATGAAAGTACTAACGGTACTTCTCCTTCTACATTTTTTGGCACAAAAAGCCTATAATTTAATGTTTCATTCTTTCCTGCTATAAATTCATCTAATTCATGTCCATCAACTTTAACATCTTTTCTTGTAAAGTTTAAGCTTTCATCTTTAGAACAATTAACCTTAAAATCAGAAGAGTATTGAATATCATCAAAATATAAAGTTAGCTCTTTTCATAACAGTCCCTCCAATAATGTATACTCATTTAAACAAATCCTATCCTACTTTTAAATCTGAAGTAAATTCATAACTACCAGACGTAATTTTATATATAGCATTTCCATTTTTATATTCTATAAATTTAATTTCATCACTATTTGATATACTTTTTCCGCTTTCTTTTACGTTTTCTGATGAGTCAGTTGGAATGTATATTGTTGCTGTTGTATTTGCTGGAACTTTAACCTTGTAAGTAAATTTACCATCTTCATTTTTCCATTCACTAGTGATAGTTCCATATACAGAGTCATAAGAAGCTTTAACCTGTGTTATTCTATTCTCATTATCTATAGTTGGTTTTAAAATAATATGTTTAAATCCTGGTTTTTCAGAATCATTTGATATTCCAGCCATATATTTATACATCCATTCTCCAATAGCTCCATAAGAATAGTGGTTGAATGAATTCATACTTACATCACCAAATCCATCTTCACTAGAATAAGAGTTCCATCTCTCCCATATAGTAGTAGATCCATTTTTTACTGAATATAGCCACGATGGCATACTATCTTGTAATAAAATATCATATGAAACTTCTGGATGCCCAATATCAGTTAGCACTGGTGCTATAACATTTATACCCAAAAATCCAACCGAAAGAGTATTTTCATCATAATTCACACGCGTACTATTTGGATTTTCCGCTTTATATTCATCACTATTTCTAATATTATTAATTAATAGATTAGTTAGCTCTTCTTTTTGTGAATCATTTTCATATAATTCAAGCTTTAATATCCATAATAATGCAGCTTGACTATTATCTTCTTTTGGACCACCCAAGTTCTTAATTTCAAACAAATCATATCCTGGTGCTATAAGAGATGATTTAACTATAATTTTTCCATTTTCATCATAAGTAATATATTTCTTTATAAATGATTTTTTTATGTTATCAAACGTATCAGTATATTTCTTATAATCGCTATTCTTTCCAATACTATTTGCCATTTGAGCCATTAATTTAGCATCATATGCATAATAAACATGACTCATAAATTGATTGCTAGTCCCTTGAAAAGCAAGCCAGTCTCCAATACTTCCTGGGCCTTCATAACTTTCACCTGTTTCTGAATAAATCCAATCCATGTATTTAGTCATAGCATCATAATTCTTTTCAATGATAGCTGTATCTCCTGTCATTTGCCAAACTGTCCAAGGAAGTATTATACCAACATCAGCCCATCCAGATTGTCCTTTTGGACCTTCACCTCTAAGTGGAAAACTTGCAAAATTAACTGTCTTACCACCAGGTGCTGTTGATGTAAATGTTGCACTATCTAAACCATATATTTCTTGAGAATCAACTATTATATCCATATAGTTTTCTAAAAATTTTACAGAATCAGCATTATACATTGCTGTATTAGCAAATAATTGTGTATCTCCCGTCCATCCTAAACGCTCATCTCTTTGTGGACAATCTGTTGGAATCCAGAAATAATTTCCTCTTTGTCCCCACATGATATTTTCTGCTAATTTATTTATGTCCTTATTCGATGTTTCAATATTCCCCGTTTGATCTATAGACGAAGAAGCAACTTTTCCTTTAATATTTTTAAGTTCAACTGTTGCTCCTGGTGTAAGTACTGTAACCTCAATATATCTAAAACCATAATAAGTTAATGAATCTTGGCGAATTTCCCAATCCTTATCACCCTTTAAAGTATATAAACTACTTTGCTTTGCTGTACGAAGATTAGCAAAATAAACTGTACCCTTTGGTCCATCTGCCCCTTCACTATCATCATTTAATATTTCACCCAGATGAAGCTTAACTTGAGTACCTGATTCACCCTTAACTTCAAAATATGGAACACCCACAATATTTTGTCCTAGGTCATAAACTGCTGTTTCACCATATTTTAAAGTAGTTGTAGTATCTTCTACCTTTGATTGACCTTCTATGCTTCTAGCAGTATCTACTTTTATTTTTCCTCTTGCATTTTTACTTGAATCTTCATTAATAATGTCATCATATACTGTAATAGATTTAGGAATTTGTGTTAGTTCATCGATAATTTGTACTCTATTTCCACTATATCCAACAACTTTGGCTTCTGGATAATCAATTTTATAGTTGTGTTCCTTTACATCATTCCATTTAGAATCATCAAATCCTGACTTTGACCAGCCATCCATTTCTTTTCTTGCATCATATTCTTCGCCATCATAAATATCATTACTTATTACTGGTCCATCATTTGTTGCCTTCCAGCCTGATTCAGTGTTGGTTATAATTATATCTTTAGAATTATCCTCATATGTAACTACAATCTTAGCTAATAAAGCCAATTCATTTCCTTCTTCTGAATAATATGTACTTCCTTCTGAAATTCTTCCATTATACCATCCATTACCAAGAATAACTCCTAATGTTAAATTATCATCATTTTTTATATAGTCAGTAATATTATATGTCATATAATTTATAGTCTTATCATAGTTTGTCCATCCTGGATTTAATAGTTCTTCTGTTATACTTCCATCTTCATTTACTGCACCTAATTTTTTACCATTAACATATGCATCATATACACCTAAAGATGACATATATAATCTAGCACTTCTTACTTTTCCAGTTAATTTACTTTCTTTTCTTATCATTGGCGCGCAAAGATTTTGAGTATCACTATCTATACTTATCCATTTAGCTCCGTCCCATCTAGTCACTCCGTCTGTACTCATAAGGCCAGTTTCAAAAAACTCACTCCCTGAAGATTCAATAACATTGTTATTATTATCCCATACAATAACTTTCCAATAATATTTTGTACAAGGTTCTAATGCTTTACCTGAATATTCTATTCCTACAGACTTATCTGATTTAACTTTTCCACTATTCCATATTTCTGCTTTTTCAAGAGTCAAATTTTTTGCCCTTTTAGAAACTAAAATTTGATAATAAGTCTGCTTTTCTCCTCTTATTTTTGACTCCATATTCCAACTAAAACGTGGTTTTTTACAATCTATACCAATAGGATTCATGCTATATTCAACCTTCAAATTTTTGATTTCTATACTTCTATCATTAGAAAAATTGTTTACATTGGCTTGAAGCATGATTAATGCAAGTAACATACTAATCATTATACTTATCATTCTCTTTAATTTATTTTTCATACTGATATCCCCCTTAAAAGTTAGTTAAACATTTATTTAATCAGTAGCTAAAATATAATACGCTAATAACTGAACAGTATGTTACCTGATTATAATACTTAAGTAACATACTAGTTCTTTTATTATAAATTACATATTAAATTTCTTAAAGTTCTTGCCCATCTGATTCTATGCACTTTTTATACCAATAGAAAGAGTCTTTCCTGTATCGTTTATTACTTCCTTTACCTTCTTCATCTCTATCTACATAGATTACTCCATAACGCTTACTCATTTCTATAGTTCCACAAGATACAATATCAATTATTCCCCACATAGTATATCCAATTAAGTCAACACCATCTTTAATTGCTTCCCCCATTTGTTCAATATGCTGTCTTAGATAATCAATACGATAATTATCATGTACCTGTCCATCCTCTAATGTATCATAAGCACCTAGCCCATTTTCAGCAATAAATATTGGAAGCTGATATCTGTCATACATATCATTAAGTGAAATACGTAATCCCTCTGGATCAATCTGCCACCCCCAGTCACTTGCTTTTAAATATGGATTCTTGTTTCCTGAAACTAAATTACCACTAGACTTTTCATAATTTTCATCTGTTGTAGCAACCATAGACATATAGTAACTAAATGCTATGAAATCCACAGTATTATTCTTTAATATTTCATCATCGCCATCTTCTTTTACAATTTTAATATTACTTTCTTCAAACATTCTTTGAGTATATGATGGATATTTACCTCTAGCCATTACATCAGTATAAAAATAGTTTTTATAATTTTCATCAAGAATAGCCTGCATTACATCTGCTGGTTTACATGTAGCAGGATAAGTTGTAAATCTTGCTATCATTCCACCAACTTTTGAACCTGGTAAAATTTCATGTGCGGCCTTTATTGTTAAAGCATTAGCTATAAATTGATGATGTAAACATTGGAAGATTGCAGATTCATAATCTTCTTCTTGATCTTTAATAAGACAACATCCATTGTATGGATTAAATTTTGCACAGTTTATTTCATTAAATGGTAGCCAGTAATCAACTCTATTACCTATTCTCTTAAATAATGTTGTTGCGTATTTTAAGTAAAAATCAACTAACTTTCTATTTTTCCATCCACCATATTTAGTTACTAAATTAACTGGTATATTATAATGCAAGATTGTTGCAAATACCTTAATTCCTCTTTTATGACATTCATCAAATAAATCAATATAGTATTGCAATCCTTCTTCATTTGGTGTCTCATCGTCTCCATTTGGAAAAATTCTTGCCCAGTTAATAGAAGTTCTAAATATTTTTAATCTTAATTCTTCAAATAAAGCTAAATCCTCTTTGTATTTGTTATAAAAATCTATTCCCCATCTAAAAGGATAATTTGTAATATCTTTTGCAACTAATGCTTCATTAAATCTTTCTGTTGTCATATTTATATTTCTATTTTCAGTTCTTTTTTCTTTATCCCATGATGCATCAAAGTATCTTAAATCTTGAGTATCAAGTCCTTTTCCTCCTTCTAAATAAGCACCATCAGCTTGAGATGCAGCTATTGCACCTCCCCATAAAAAATCTTTTGGAAATTTACTCATATCTATTCACCTATCTCTTTCATTAGTTTATTATCTTTTTTAGCTAAATAATAACTTATAGCAAATGCTATAACGAAACTTACTATTACAGCAATAACTGCATATACTATATTCATAGAATTGTTAGGGTCGATAAAAATTGGGATTGTTGTTAATCCTGTTGGTCCAAAAACAATACGTTTTACTCCACCTATTCCACAGATTATTCCGCCTATTCCACCACCTATTAATGCAGCAACAAAAGGTTTCTTTAATTTTAGATTTACTCCATACATTGCAGGCTCAGTAACACCTAATAATGCTGTAAGTCCACTTGATGCAGACATTGCTTTAAAATCTGTATTCTTAGCTAGTAATGCTATAGCTAAAGCTGCTCCTGCTTGCCCCATATTTGCAACTAAGAATCCTGATCCAAGCATATCAAAACCATTTACACTAATAGCAGTCATAACTAATGGAATTGTTACTACATAATGCATACCAAACATAATAACTATTGGGGCTAAAATACCAAATATAATTGGTAGAGCCCATGGAATTTGTGTCTGTATTACATTTAATACAGATTCTAATCCTTTACCAGCTATTGTTCCAAGTGGTCCAACAACACAGAATGCCAATGGTATCATAATTAATAATGTAATTGTTGGTTTTAAGAAGAAACGAATTGCTTTAGGTGAAACTTTATCTGCAAATTTTTCAACATATGATCCTACCCATACAACAAGAATCACTGGAATAACTGTTGATGTATATGTTGCTAATGTTACATGTAGGAGTCCAAATAATTTAACTTCTTCCCCTGCAGATACCATATTTGTGTATGTTGGATGAATTAACATTAATCCAAGTAGCATACCCATCATTGGATTCATTCTAAATTTAACTGCAGCTGAATATGAAAGCATAATTGGTAAAAAATAAAAAGGAGTGTCACCAACAAAAGTCAATATTTGATATGTTTGAGTATCCTTTGATAATACTCCACTCATAGTTAGTAATATAATAATTACTTTTATCATTGCGGCACCTGTTATAGCAGGTAAAATCGGTGTAAATATTCCTGAAATAGTATCTAATACTTTTGAAAACTTAGACTTATCTTCATCTATTACCTCTTCTGAAACTTCATCCATCTTGACATCAGCCAATAGCAGTTTCAACTCATCAAAAACATGTGATACATCAGTACCAATTATTACTTGGCATTGCCCTCCACTTATTACAGTCCCCATTACACCATTAATTTTCTTTAAAACATCTTGGTCAAATTTATTTTCATCAATCAAATTAAAACGTAGCCTTGTTGCACAGTGCGTATAACTTTTTATATTATCAGATCCACCAATGTTCTGTAGGATTTCTTTAGATAAGTTCTTATAATTCATATTCTTTTCCCCCTTGAATTAATTATAAGCAAAAATAATAGCTATTTATTTTTTATATAATCAAATTTCTATTTACAAGTTCATTATATAGGCTTTTATATAGTACAACAATGTCATAAAATTGTTTACATACTAACAAAAAGTAATATATACTATAAATTAATTGGAGATTAATTTATGGAGGATAAATTATGGAGGATAAATTATGAATACAGATGAATTAAATAAGTTATTAAAACAAAACACAGAACGTGAGCAATATTATTTAGATAATCCAGGCAGTATATCTCCAGATTATAAACACATGAAAACTAAGATAATTGATGGAAAAGAAGTATTTTGCTTTAGTTTAGATAAACTGACTGAGAAAGAAATCTTAATTAGAAAAGATTCTAGATATACATTTGTCCCATTTTATATCCATTCAAATATTAATATGAACTACATATATTCAGGTGAATGTACTTATCTTATTAATGATGAGTATATAACTTTACATGAAGGAGATGTTTGTATTTTTGATAAAGATGTAGTACGTGCAAAAATGAAGACCGGTGAAAATGATATTGTAATTAATATTAGTATGAGTAATGATTTTTTCTCAGATAGTTTAATTAATCGTATTGGTGAGCAAAGTGTTATGGCAAGCTTTATTATAAATTCTCTATCAAGTAAAGAAAATCATAATCATTATCTAATTTTTCAAACAGAAAAATCCCCAAAAATAATAGAGCTATTCACTAGTCTTTTAATGGAATATTATGATAATAATATTTATAGTAAAGAAATTATAAAATCATACATTGTAATTATATTTATAGAATTACTTCGTATTTATCATACAAGATCAGGAAATCAATTAATACAGATATCTGATGATAGTTCAAAAATATTAATGGACATCCTACATTATATTGAGAAAAATTATTCTGATTGCAATATTGATGATATAGCCAAAACATTTGGATATCATCCTAAATATATATCTTATTTGATTAAGAAAAAAACTGGAAAAACTTTCAATGAAATAAAATTAACACAACGTTTGAATATAGCCTGCTCATATTTGAAAAATACTAATTTATCTATTCAAAAAATAGCTGAAAAAGTAGGAATTACAAATCAAAGCTTTTTCTATAAGAAATTTGAAGAATATTATAAGATATCTCCTAATAATTATAGGAAGAAAAACTACTATAATATTTCAAAAACTCCCAAATAATTTTACAATGTAAATAAAATCAAAAATATTTATGATAGATCCTTGTTATAATTAATTTCTCACAAAAAAATAATAGCAAGGATCTATACATAAATGTTTCAGAACACAATTATAATATAAAACAGTTTTATAAGTGGCTAAAAAATAGCACAACACACATAAAATTTTATAAAATATCATAACATAAAATAATATTTAGCTATTAAAAAATCCAATTAATGCGTTTTTTTAATAGTTACACCCTTTAATTTTCTTCAAAAACATAAATAGACCCACGAAAATCCAATAAAATGATTTTCGTGGGTTTCATGGTGGAGGCGACGGGTGTCGAACCCGTGTCCGAAAGGAGCGTCATCTGCCTTTCTCCGAGTGCAGTTCATGTTTTAAAATTCCCTAGAAGACACGCCCATGAACAGGCTTATCTTTTCGGTAGCTTCATGAATACCCCTCTAGCTCAAAGCTTTGCTAGACTTCGTTTCCCACTCTATGACACCAGCTACCCGAACCGTAGGCAATCCGGACTGATGAGTAGCTTAAATTAAGCTGCTAATGCAAAATTGTCTTCTGCGTTTACATTTAATGCATACTTTATTAACGAGGACACATGCTTCCCTCGACTCGCTTAGCAAACCACTTCCCCCCCCGTCGAAGCCAAAACGCCCCCAAGTTAAGAATGGTTTCTTTAGAACCATATTTAATTTTTAAAGAACTATCTTGCAATATTCATTTTATATTATTACTCTTTAACTGTCAACATAAACATTATTGGTATCTATATAGTTTATTAGAAATACTAGAAGGTTTAATTTTTTTTGAATTTTTTTGGTATCTGTTTACAAAAAATTTTTCAAAAAGCTTTGATACTATGTTGAACTATTAATATTACTATCCATTATTTCATAATCTTTTTCGAAACTTTATCTGATAAAGCCTCATAAAAATCATACCCCTGAGCTATTAATAAAAATATCTATATTTAATCCTTTACTCATTACTTCATTGTACAATTCAATTTGTGAATTTACTTTTATTAATATATTTTTACAAAATAAAAGGCAATTTAAACATTATTTAAATCACCTTTTATATATATTTATGCTGCTATCTCTTGTTTTTCAGATTCATGCTGGCTTAAAATTGAGCTCACAATCTTTTCTCCATATGGTAGGCAAAGCTGTATAAATGGGCCTTGTGCTAGCATAGCTATAATTGTTCCAATCCCAACTTTTCCACCTAATAAAAAGCCACCAATTAAAAATATAGCATCTAAACTTATCCTAATCCATCTATATTCTATTTTAGTTTTATCTTGAATAATAAATGGAATTATATCATTTGGTGCTACTCCAAGATTACTTGCAGAAAGTATTGAAAAACCAATAGCTATTATAAAGCAACCTGCTAGTAATAAAATCATTTTTATTACATAGTTATATGAATCAACCGGAAAATACGAAATAATATTTACTCCAAGATCAATTATTGGCCCTACACCAACAACACAAATTAGTGTTCCTATTTTAATACGGCTCTTTTCAGTAAATAATATTATCACAAATAATACTATTAAAATTATCATATTAGCAATACCTGGAGTAATCTCTGATTTTCCAGCCAACATTTGCACAAGTGAGAAATCTTTTACGCCCGTCTTATTTAAAGCCATTGATAATCCTTGAGTAAACACAGTAAACGGATCTGATCCTATGTTTGTTTTTAAAAATAGTGCTACGCCCAATTGAATTATGCTCATTCCTAAAAAGAATAAAACGATTCTCTTCGTTAAATTTAATCCCTGCTTCATTTATTCATCATCCTTTGCTAAATATATTAATACGTATAAGCTACAAATATACTTTTTTCACAAGAATTAATTTTATCATATGTAACTAAAATGTCAAAACTATTTTTAATATTATTTTTTATAAAAATGCTAAGAAATTACTATTCCCTAGCATTTTAACATTTATTCCTTAAAGAAATTCACCATAATATTTCTTATAAACTTCTTTTATTGCACTTGCTACAATTATATAACATAATAATATTACTATTAGCCAGCCAAAATACATTATTGGCATTGACACCATTTGTAATGCTCTACCAATAGAAGTATACTGAATTGCTATTCCTACAGTAATTGCAATTATAGTACTTAATATTACAGCACCTGATGCCCTACTGTTAATAAATGGTATTTTTGCTGTTCTAATTATATGAATGACCATTGTTTGTGAACATAGACTTTCAACAAACCATCCAGCATTAAAAACTGCCATAAATAGAGTCTTATTTACTCCGTAGTCATTATAACCACCATGGCAGACCATAGGACAGATTATAAAGAACATAACTGCATAAGTTACAATATCAAAAAGAGAGCTTGTTGGGCCTATCCATAACATGAATTTACCTATTGAAGAAGCATCCCATTTTCTTGGTACCTGCAAATAATCTTTATCTACATTGTCCCATGGAATAGAAATACATGAAATATCATAAATTAAATTTAATATTAATATTTGTATTGGCAACATTGGTAAAAATGGTAATGCAATACTTGCAACTAATACTGAAAACATGTTACCAAAATTAGAACTTGCAGTCATTTTAATATATTTAATTATATTTCCAAAAGTTCTTCTTCCTTCAATAACTCCATCTTCAAGTACCATTAAATCTTTTTCAAGTAAAATAATATCTGCACTTTCCTTTGCAATATCAACAGCAGTATCAACTGATATTCCTACATCTGCCTTCTTCATAGCCAAGGCATCATTAATACCATCTCCCATAAAACCAACAATATGTCCATTCTCTCTAAGAACACTTACTATTCTTCCTTTTTGATTTGGACTTAATTTTGCAAATATACTTACCTCTTCAACTTCTGCTGCTAATAATTCATCATCCATTTCATCAATATCAGAACCTAGCAAAATCTTATCTGCTTTAATTCCAACCTGCCTACATATACATCTTGTTACTTCATCATTATCTCCTGTTAATATCTTTACTGCAACTCCATAATTCTTTAATGCCTCTACAGCAGCTTTTGTGCTCTCCTTTGGTGGATCTAAGAATGCAAGGTAACCCATCAATACCATTTCACATTCATCATTTACAGAAAATACGCCTTGAACTGAAGGATTGTTTTTTTGAGCAATTCCTATTACTCTCATACCTTCTTTATTTAATTTCTCTACAGTTTCTAATATTTCTTCTTTTATTTCATCAGTTAACACTTCAACATTGCCTTTATATTCTGCATACTTTGATATTTGAAGCATTTCTTCTACTGCACCTTTTGTTATAAGCTGTGTTTTTCCTGATGTGTCTTTAATAACTACACTCATTCTTCTTCTATTAAAATCAAATGGAATTTCATCTACCTTAACATATTGATCTATTAAAACTTTAAATGGAGCATTATCAGCATATTCAAGTATTGCAATATCCATTAAGTTTTTAAGACCTGTTTGATAGTAGCTATTTAAAAATGCATGCCTTAATACACGCATATCTTCATTTCCATGAATATCTAAATGATATTCCAAAACTACCTTATCTTGAGTTAAAGTTCCTGTCTTATCTGTGCAAAGTACATCCATAGCTCCAAAATTTTGTATTGAATTAAGGCTTTTTACAACAGTCTTTTTCTTAGCCATTTGTACTGCACCTTTAGCTAAATTTGTAGTAACTATCATAGGTAACATTTCTGGAGTTAATCCTACTGCTACAGATAATGCAAATAAAAATGCTTGAAGCCAGTCTCCTTTAGTAAATCCATTAACAAAAAATACTATTGGAACCATAACCATCATAAACTTTATTAAAAGCCATGATACTGAATTCACTCCCTTGTCAAAACTTGTTAAAACTTTTTTTTCTGTAATCCCCTTAACCATAGTTGAAAAATAATTGTTGTCTCCTGTTGCAATAACCACACCAATTGCAGTTCCACTTATCACATTGGTACCCATAAAACCAATATTAGTACATTCTAATGGTGTCTGAGCCTCATTTATCATTGGTTCAAAACATTTTTCAACTGGTTCACTTTCACCTGTTAATGCTGACTGAGCAACAAACAAATCTTTTGCAACCAATATTCTCAAATCAGCTGGAATCATGTCTCCTGCTGCTAAATAAATAATATCACCTGGTACTACTTCTTCAAGAGAAATCTCTTTTTTACCATTTCGTTCAGCCGCTACAGTTGTTTTTACCATTTCTTTAAGCTTTTTGGCAGAGTTATTTGAGCGTGTTTCTTGTACAAAACATAATACTCCGCTTATTGTAACCATCATAGTCATTATTATTATAGATGTAAAATCACGATCTTTCTTACTTACTAATATTACATCTGTAAATAATGAAATAATAGCTAATAAAAAAAGTACTATTGTAAATGGATTTACAAATGCATCAAATATTCTTTTTAATGCTGAATCAGGCTTTTCATGAGAAATTTTGTTTTCTCCATAAATTTCTCTAAGTTCTTCTACACGTTCATCTTGAAATCCATTCATAGATGTCCCCATATTTTCTAAAACAACTTCATTTGTTAATCTGCTAACTTTAAGTAAATTTTCATCAATATAATTCAAATTATTATTTTTCATAGTTCTTTCCTCCATTCTAATAACAGTTAATAATTTAGAGATACAAAAGGATAGAACCTAGAAATGCTTAATTAAGCGTAATATATTAAATTCATTAAATATTATTTAGTGAATCATATTGCATATAGCTTATATTGTCTATTCAGAATAAATAAGAATAGACAGTTATCTGCTATATTACAATTATTAAATTTAATACTCGGCAGTTCTGGTTCCATACTGTTTCTACTCTGTTCGTCCATTCTTATTCACTCCTTTCCAAAATACATTTTAAAAATTATAAATGATTGCATTAAAAATATCCTCAATCATAAACATGATGAGGATAATTCAAACACAAATATAAGTAACGTAAAAGTAATTACTTTTCATGTTCAAGCTTTAGCATCATAGGGCTTGTAATTGAATTAGTTTATGCCTTACCTACGACATAAACTGCTAACCTTCTCATAGTGTCTCCACTACTCCGCGGTATCAACCCGTATCCCTATGGTAACCTCACCTACCATGTTTTGATTTCATATAATATTTTTAATCTTTATATATAATATTCCAAATTTATAGTTTTGTAAATACATTTCTTATTAAATATATATTATTATTAATATCAAAATTTATAAGTTAATCTTATATCACATTATCAAATTCATATACTTAATAATTCTTTTTAATATCAAAATAATAAAATTATACATAATAAAAAGCAGAAGAAAAAATTCCTCTGCTTTATATATTTCTGCATTATTTACTTAAAAATTTATCAATTGCAGCTGCAGCCTTTTTACCAGCGCCCATAGCTAGAATAACAGTTGCAGCACCTGTAACTGCGTCTCCTCCAGCATATACACCTTCTTTACTTGTAAGGCCAGTTTCTTCTTCAGCTACTATACATCTTCTCTTATTTATTTCAAGGCCTTCTGTTGTAGAAGATATTAATGGATTTGGTGATGTACCAAGTGACATTATTACAGTGTCTACATCCATAATAAATTCTGATCCTGGAATTTCAATTGGGCTTCTTCTTCCTGAAGCGTCTGGCTCACCAAGTTCCATTCTTATGCATTTCATACCTTTAACCCATCCCTTTTCATCTACCAATATCTCTGTTGGATTAGTTAATGTATCAAAAATAACGCCTTCTTCTTTGGCATGATGCACTTCTTCTGCTCTAGCTGGAAGCTCAGTTTCACCTCTTCTATATACAATATGCCCTTCTGATCCAAGTCTTACTGCAGTTCTTACTGCATCCATAGCAACATTTCCACCACCAACTACTGCGACCTTCTTTCCAGCTCTTACTGGAGTTGGATATCCTTCTTCTGCTGCTTTCATTAAATTAACTCTTGTTAGGAATTCATTTGCTGAGAATACACCATTTGCATTTTCTCCTGGAATTCCCATGAATCTTGGAAGGCCTGCACCAGAGCCTATAAATACTGCTTTGAATTCCTCTTCATCAAACAACTCATCTATAGTAATAGTTCTACCTACTATTACATTAGTTTCTATCTTAACACCCATTTTTTTAATGTTTTCAACTTGCTTTGCAACAACCTTTTCTTTTGGAAGTCTGAATTCTGGAATACCATATTCTAAAACTCCACCTGCTTTATGAAGTGCTTCAAATATAGTAACATCATATCCCATTTTAGCTAAGTCACCAGCACAAGTTAATCCTGATGGCCCTGATCCTATTACTGCAACCTTTATTCCATTTTTAGGTGCTGTTTTACTTAAATCAATATTATTTTCTGTAGCCCAGTCAGCTGTAAATCTTTCAAGCTTACCAATAGATACTGGCTCTCCTTTAATTCCTAAAACACATTTTCCTTCGCATTGTTTTTCTTGTGGACATACCCTACCACAAACCGCTGGAAGTGAGCTATATTTTGCAATTTCTTTTGCTGCACCTTCGAAGTCTTCCTCTTTAACCTTTGATATAAAGGCTGGAATATCTATTGATACTGGACATCCATTTCTACATTGAGGATTCTTACAATTTAAACATCTTGCTGCTTCTTTTACTGCTTCCTCTTCATTATATCCAAGACAAACTTCTTCAAAATTAGTAGCTCTAACTCTTGGATCTTGTTCTCTTACTGGTACTCTAACCATTCTTTCATTCATATCCATTACTTATCACCTCCGCATCCGCAGCCACCATGGCTATGAGTATTTCCTTCTTCTACCTTCAATTGAGCCTTACCTTCTTCTGTCTTATACATTGCTTGTCTTCTCATTGATTCATCATAGTCTACTAAATGCCCATCAAATTCTGGTCCATCAACGCAAGCAAACTTAACTTTACCACCAACAGTCACCCTACAAGCTCCACACATGCCTGTACCGTCAACCATTATTGGATTTAAGCTTACTGTTGTTGGAATATTTAATTCCTTAGTCAACATAGATGTAAATTTCATCATTATCATGGGTCCAATTATAACAGCATGATCATACTTTTTACCTTGATTATTAACTAATTCTTTAAGCATATCTGATCCTGTTCCTTTAAATCCATATGATCCATCATCAGTTGTTACATAAAGGTTTTCTGCTACTTTCTTTAATTCTTCTTCATATATCAATAAATCTTTATTTCTGCTTCCTAAAATCACATCAACTGCTACACCATTTTCATGCATCCATTTAACTTGTGGATATACTGGTGCTGCACCAACTCCACCTGCTATAAAAATTAATTTTTTCTTTTTTAATTCTTCCAGATCCTCATGAACAAATTCACTAGGTTGTCCAAGTGGCCCCACAAAGTCACTCACATATTGTCCTTCTTCATATGTAGCTAATTCTTTTGTACTGTTACCTACTGCTTGAAAAACAATTGCAACTGTACCTTTTTCTTTATCATAGTCTGCTATTGTTAACGGAACTCTTTCACCCTTTTCATCATTTTTTATAATGATGAATTGTCCTGGCTTAGCAGATTTCGCTACTCTTGGAGCTTCTATATCCATTAAGAATATATTATTTGTAAGCTCTCTTTTGCTAACTATCTTATACATTCATAGCACCCCTTTTAAAATATGTTAATATTATTACTCATTATATAGTTTACACCATATCAGTATATTTTTGAAATACTTTTTCATGAAAGTTTTCTATGATTTTAAATTTTTCTTCATACATGAATCTTATCTATGTTAAAACCTACTTAGAATTAATTTTTATTATATATGTCTTTAATTTACTCAATAAAAATTTAATGTGACACACTCTCATCTTTTCTTTAGCTTCCTAGACTTGTTTGTTTTATAAAGCATATCCTAATAATTAATGTGTATATATTTAATTGAATAATATCAACAATAATATGCTTATTAGCAATTTATATTATAGTATTTATAGAATAATTTTGAAATTAAAAAGACATCCAAATTTAACTGGATGTCTTTTTATATGTATGTAAATTTAAATATATATGTACTTTTATTCCATTTCCTTTGATGGCAACACTATTTTAAATTCAGTCGATTTATCACTGCTTCTAACTGATATATTACCTCTATAGCTTTCGACTAATTCCTTAACTATGCTTAACCCACATCCATGGTTGCCGTTCTTATTATCTTTACTTGTAAATCCCGCATTAAAAATATTTTCTAAGTCTTCTTCCGGTATTTTCGGTCCATCATTTTCAATTTTTATTACAACGTTTTTTAAGTGTTCATATACTTCAGTAGTAATTATCCCTTTTCCATTCATTGCTTTTACTGCATTATTTACTATATTGCATATTATTCTATACAATTCCATTTCAGTAATATCTATTTTCTTTAAACTACATTTATCTTTGATTATTACATGTATTCCTTGATCAATAGCTGGTTGCATTGCTAGAGATAATAAAACATTATTATTTTTATTTATTTCGACTGCACTAGTTATTGAATCATTATTATTGATTATATTCTTTAATGCATCTCCTAAATCATCAAATCTCTTCATCAGATGTAGACCATATAAATATGAAATTTGTGCTCCATAATCATGTTTTATCTTTCTAAGTTCTTTATTTTTTTCATCCAATACTGTATTCAGTTCAAAAATCTCATCAGCTCTTTGTTTTATCCTTGCAAAATATACTATCATCGTTACTAAATACATGCAAAGTATTAATATAACAACATTTTTCAATAATTTACTTTCATCATTATAAATTACTACTTTTAATGCTATAACAATGTCAACTATAAAGCTTGTAGTTATTAAAATTATGATATTCTTTGTTTCACATATCATCTGGTTATAAAATTCTTTAACTTTATCAATATATTTAAAAAATCCAGCTATAAAAATTATTTGTGTCGAATATATGGTTATAATTTGTACTATAACTTTCCGATTTTCTGCAATTCTATCATATAAAAAACCAAAATACATATTGGAAAAAATAATAATAATTACTGATAAAAAACAATATGCTATAGAAAACGCCACTATTGCTTCTTTCTTCTTTTTATTATATATAATACCAATTAGAATTATACTTAATATATGTGTTATTAAAACACACAAAGATAAATTTCCAAACGTACTAGTAAAATATGAACTTATACAAAATGATAATATACCCATCAATGCGATTTTATATTTATTATTTTCTTCTAGACAAACATATACAGTTAAAGCAAATAAAAAAACTTGTAATATTGAAACTGCAATATCAATCATTAAAACCACCAAATTACCACCCCCATAGACTTATATCTATCTCATTTTTTTCATTGATTCTGGCATTTCTTCAGCACCAGCTGATAAATAAGATGCTGTAGCTGAAGTCACCATCTTCTCAGAAGCTTTCTTTAAAATCTCTGCTGTTAATTTTTTTATCATCATAATTTCCATCTCCTCAAAAGTTAATTTTTATTTTTTTCTAATCTATTGAACATTAAAAGTGTTTGAAATATTACTGTCCAGGTAATTAATAGGTAATAATTACTATACTTGTACATTATAATCGAAGCAAGTATAAATAGAATTATGTTACATAATCCCTTTCGTCTATTCTTTTGTATTAAATGGGGATGTGTAATTGGCATTTTTGGATTTATTACTGGAGCCTGATTATATATGCAAAAAATACATATAATAAGTACAATACAATTTCCTAAAAATGTAAAAGATGTATTTAGACTTAAAATCAAAATTCCAGCTGTTAATAGCATAGTTGCTATAAAACACTTTAATTGTGTATCTTCATGATATCCACCTATAAAAGGTTTACTCAAAGACATTACAGAAATAATAATTACTGATTCGATAAAATATCCCAATATAGAAAATATCACTATTGTCGAAATAAGTTTTATACTTTCAAATAGTATAGTTCTTAAAACATAATCCATTTCTTCTTTCTCTTCTTTTGTATAGCTATCCTGTGCTACAAACTCAACAACTTTTTCCGATATTTTTCTCACCATAATTTATCTTTATTTCCTTTTTGATTTTATATTAACATTATATAACATTTAATCTATCTACTCAATATATTTTTACATATGATTCTATTTTTTTCTTATTCTTTTTATAAAATTCACTTTTTACTAACTTTTATATATAGGCAGTATGGTAATATATGTATTTTAATGAACATATTGTTATGAACTTTGAACACTGTTAACATTATATTGTTCATAAATTGAACTATATATTTTCATTTTGGAGGTAAATTAATATGAATGATAATATGTCTTATTGGAAAGAAGTTTGGGAAAGAAAAGGAAATTCAGATGCTATAAGCTTAGAAGAATTTGATGGTTATGAAGACACTTGTGCAAATGTAAAAGAAATCGCAGACTATATTACAGAGGAATTATGTATAACAGAAAATGATACAATATTAGAGGTTGCATGTGGTGCAGGTGGACTAGCTCAATATTTAAAATACAAAAAATACGTAGGAGTAGACTATTCTAATTCTCTTGTAAAAAAACATATTGAAATCCTAAAAAATTCTGTTTTATGTGGTGAAGCTAATGATTTGATATTTAAAGATAAAAGCTTTGATTATGTAATATGCTTTGGTGCATTTCATTACTTTCCAAGTCATGAATATTCTAATCAGGCAATTTCAGAATTCAAAAGAATTGCTAAAAAAGGAATATTCATTGGTGATCTGCCACTAACATCACACAGAGATACACATCTATTATACAAAAAAGAAGATTTCCCTGACTGGAAAATAACTGACGGTTGCTATAATCCTTATAGATTTAATATAAGCTTAAAATTATAATCTAAAACATATAAATAAATTGTGTAGAATCAAAGTTTAGTGGATAACAACCGCAATTCAATATATGATAGGCTCGATTGTAAGAAAATTTGAAGCAAAAATTCTAAAGCCAGAGGATGCCCCCAAAAATGTTTGCTTCAAAAAGCAAGTTTTGGACAAACAATTTTGGAACATCCTCTGACTAAGAATTTAATGCATAAAATTTTTAATACAATACTACGCCTATTCATATATTGAATTTCTTTGTTTTCTCTATGATCATAGAAATCGAACTCTTGTTAGTTATGATTTATGTTTTCAAGAATATTTCATGACTAAAAATATACTTTTCAAGCAATTGTAGTAATCTATGAAACTACTTATAAAATCTCTGTAATGCTCAAGAAATAAGCAAATTCTTAAGAATTTACATTCTGATATTTATAAATTCATAAAATTATACCTTTTAAAAAATAATAAAATATTAACTTTTTAAATCTTTAACATAGATAAATAAATATTATTTAATTTAAAAATGTATTTATTTAAATCAATGATGTTAATACTATGAGTTTAGATGAAACAAAGAAATAAAGTTCTTATGTTGGCGGTGTCTTGCATTCGAAAATGAAGGTGTAGAATTTTTACATTAATGATTGTTCCAAAATTGTTTGTCCAATACTTGTTATTGGAGCAAACGATTTTGGGCACAATCATTGATGTTTAAATTCACAGCTTCATTTTTGTGGCAAGCGCGCCACACATAAGAGCTTTATTTCGGTTATTTAACTCTAAACTCTGATTCTACATCCTATTTTTAAATTTCACATAATCTTGCAATTTTATTTTCATAAAATATTCACTCATTGCTTCAATGAATCTTTCAATATCATCACTTTTAATATCTCCCATATTAGCAATTCTAAAAGTATTTTTTTCTGCTAATTTTCCTGGATATATTGTAAATCCTTTTTCATATAAATATTCATGAAACTCTTCAAAATCATAATTTTCATTATCCGGCTCTATTACTGTTGTTAATAACATTGAAGCATTTTCATCACCGACTAATCTTCTTAGCTTTAATTTATCTAATCCACTCCATAAAATCTTGCAACATTCCTTATATCTTGCTTCTCTTTTTTCTACTGTTTCCTTTTTTGTCTCTTTTATTGCTTGCTTTAGTGCATACACAACTTGTACTGGAGGTGTAAATCTCATTTGATTATTTTCTTTGAAATACTCATACTGTTTATATAAATTTAAATACATATTTCTCGGCTTAATATACTTAATTTTATTTAAAGTATCTTTATTACATATAACAAAACTAACTCCAGCCATACCTTGTATGCATTTGTTTGAACTGGAAATCAAATATTTTATATTCATTTTTTCCATATCTATTTCAATTCCAGCAAAAGAACTCATAGCATCTACAATTAAGTTTACTTTATATTTTTCACACAGTTCTCCAACAGTTTTTATATCATTTAAAAGACCTGTTGTAGTTTCATGATGAACTACTGCTAAATGTGTTATATCTTCAATTTCATTCATCTTCTTATCTAATTCATTAAAATTTATTTTTTTTATTGATGAACATTTAAATTCTATATAATTTAAATTATATATTTCACACATTTCACATATTCTTTTACCATACGCGCCATTATTAATTACAAGAATCTTCTCTTCATTATTGATTACTGAGCTTATTACTGATTCAACTGCTGCTGTGCCAGAACCTCCAAATAATATTGTAGTATATTTAGAATTATCTGCTACAAGATTTGTTAATTCTTTTGATATGTATCCCATAACATCTCCAAATTCTTTTTCCCTTGGGCAAATATCTGAAACTATCTGTGCAGATTTTACACTGTCTGATGTTGTTGCTGGACCCGGGTTTAATAAAATATTTCTTTTTATATCTTTACATATCATAATTTTTTCCTTTCTATATTTCATCCAAATATTCCATAAGCATATTTTTATTTTCAATTGGAGTTGTAGTAGGTCTGCCTAAATCTTTTCTTGCCCCCTTATTTACCTTAATCTCTAGGAATGCCAATTCATTTGTTTCATTAATTTCTTTTAAGCATCTTCTAATCTCACTTGTATTTACACATGAATAAAATTTTTTATATCCACAAGCCTTTGCTATTTTCAATAAATCTATATCTAATCCAACAGTTTTTTGTCCCCCTACTGAATCATGTGCTCCATTATTAATAACTATATGAACATAATTATTTACATTTTGATTTCCTATAATAGCCATTCCGCCCATATGCATAATTAAAGCGCCATCCCCATCTAAGCAGTAAACTTTAGTATTTCTTTTGTTAATTGCAATTCCCAAAGCTATTTGTGAAGCATGTCCCATAGATCCCACTGTCAAAAAATCTTTATTATGACCTTCATTTCTCTTTTCTCTTATCTCAAATAATTCCCTTGATGCCATACCAGTAGTTGAAACAATGACAGATTCCTTATTTATCTCTGATAATATTATTTCTATAGCTTGCTCTCGTGATAATTCAAATTTATTTTTACTGTCACCTAAACATGTTGAAGCATATTCTTCAAAAGTTTCCTTCCTTACAATAATTGCATATGGCTCTTTTGTTTCTATCATATAGTTATATGCTCTTTTTAATACATTCTTTATATCATCATTTTTAGTATCTTTGCTTATTACTTCATATGATATTCCTATACTTTCCATAAGCTCAACTGTTATTATCCCTTGCTTTTTGTGCTGAGGTTCATCTTTTTTCCCTGGTTCACCCCTCCACCCTATTAATAGCAACATAGGAATTTTATAAACTAATTTATCAGCTAATGAAACTAGTGGATTCACTGCATTTCCAATTCCTGAATTCTGCATATATACTAAAGGAATCTTTCCTGATGATAAATAATATCCTGCAGCAAGTCCGATTGCATTACCTTCATTTGCTGCAATTATATTGCTTTTTTCTTCTTGGTCAGAAATATATGCACAAAATGATTTTAATAGTGAGTCTGGCACTCCTGTAAAAAAATCTATTTCATAGCTTTTTAGTGTATTATAAAAACTTTCAACATTTATCATATCTTTTCTCTCCGCATAATATTTCGTTCTGTTAAGTTATATGAACATTGCTCTTCTCAACACTAGAAAATATAATAAGTTTGACTAGAACCAATTATCCCCCTAGAAAAGGAGAGAAGAACAATGAACAAAACTAAAGTAAAATGTCCTCGCTGTCACTCTGACCAACTATATAAGTTTGGTTTGGATAAGCAGGCTAACCAAAAATATCAATGTAAGAACTGCAAACGCCAATTCGCTCCTGACTCTGTCAGCATGCCGAAGAAATCAAAATACCCCACGTGTCCTAAATGTGGTAAATCTACATTCTTACATCATTCTTATAAGCACTATAATCGATATAAATGTGGCAATAAAAAATGTAATCATGTAATTGTACATCATCATAATTTAAATATTGATGATGCATCTAGTGAAAAGCTAACCGGCTCCCTTTCTATGAAAGGAATGCGCTTTCCGTTACATATTATTCTTACAGCATTGACATTATATTTCTTAAATAATACATCAACACGAGCTATTGCACATTTCCTACATACAACAGCAAATATAAAAGTATCCCATGTAACCATAGCGAGTTGGGCTCATAAATTTGCACCATTCTTCAATCTGAAAGCTGATTCCTTTAAAGATCAGTTAAATCTTCAATCTGACGATTGGCACGCTGATGAAACTGTTGTATTTATAAATGGCGAAAAGTATTATCTATGGCTTGCTATAGACTCAGAAACACGCTTCATATTAGCATTTCATCTTACGAAATCACGTAGTGAAGATTCTGCTTTTACTCTAATTAATCAAGCTAAAAAGTTTGGTGAACCTAGTAATTTCATTACTGATAGATTGCCTTCATATAATCAAGCTGTAGCTAAAGTTTTGCCAAATACTAAGCATATTCCTGTAGCACCAATGTCCAGTGATACAAGTAATAATCTTATAGAATCTTTCAATAAAACTTTTAAAGCTTGGTATAAAGCTAAAAAAGGCTTTAATTCATTCGAGAAAGCTAATAACTTAATATCTGTATTTATCTTTCACTATAACTTTATAAGACCTCATGGATCATTAAACAATCATACTCCAGCTGAAGTTGCCGGCTTCGCTAGCGATAGCAAATCTAAACATTCTTGGTTTGTTGCTGCTTAATTTAGTTAATCAATATCTTTGATTAACCTGCAAAAATCCTATTTATTGCAAGCTTGTTTGCCATGCAATAAATTAATCAAACTTATATAATTTTCAAAGAGCGAGTAATTCTACGAAATGTTAAGCTATTTTTTCATAACAACCTAACAGAATCTAATATTTTTTAAATTAGCTTTCACCTATTATTAATAACTAGATTTGATACAATATAAGACTTACTAAAATATATAATTAAATACTACTAGGAATTAGATTTAAAATTTCTTTTATTGGCATACAATTTATTGATGCTTCCTTAGACCTTTCATTTAGTAATATGGTTTTCGCTGTATCTACCATTGCTGGATATGCGCTTCTTATTAAATGATTTGCATAAATTATCACATTGATTCCGAGTTCTGATAGTTCATTTTCAGTCATAAAATTATACGAGGTAGGTACAACAACAAGTGGAACTCTATTTTCTAATTTATTATATAATCTGCAGAATTCAATTATTTCTCTTCCATCACTTTCTTTACTATGAATCATAATTCCATCACTGCCTGCTTCTATGTATGCTTTTGCTCTTTTTATAGCATCATCCATTCCATTTTTAGCAATCAAACTCTCAATTCGTGAAATTATCATGAAATCACTAGTAACTCTAGCTTCTCTTCCCGCTCTTATTTTTTCACAAAAATGTTCAATAGTATCTTGTGTTTGAGTAACTTCTGTTCCAAATAGAGAATTTTTCTTAAGTCCAGTTTTATCTTCAATTATAATAGCTGACACGCCTAATCTCTCTAAAGTTTTTACTGTATATACAAAATGTTCTATTTGTCCCCCTGTATCTCCATCTACTATTATCGGCTTTGTTGTAACCTCTAAAATTTCATTTATTGTATTTAGTCTAGATGTTAGATCTACAAGTTCAATATCAGGTTTCCCCTTAGCTGTAGAATCACATAAAGAACTAATCCAGATACCATCAAATTCTTTAACCTTTCCATCTTTCTCTACTTTAGTCTTTTCAACTATTAGACCTGTCAGTCCATTATGAGCCTCAAGTATTCTTATAGGTTTCTTTGAATATATTAATTCTTTTAATGATTTCATTCTTTGCTCTGGGGTTGTACCAATGTTAGAAAGTTGTTCTTCTAATTTACTTATAGATACTCCTTTAGTATATGGGACTTCAACAAGCTTACCTTCCCATTCTTTTAAGACTTCTATAACCTTATCTCTTATTTCCCTTTGCTCTCCCTCCCTCCAATCATCACCATGCAAAACATAATCTGGCTTAATTTTTCTAAGATTAGGCACTTGATTTAATATATCTTGAGGTATTACTTCTATAACACCTTTAATATTTTCAACCACTTTTTTTCTTTCTTCATATTTCATTATTGGATTTCTCCAATATCCTCTAATAACCTTATCTGTATGCAATCCTACAATAATATCGCCAAGCTTCCTTGCTTCATTAAGAACATTCAAATGCCCTTGATGAATTATATCTGCACTCATAGCCACATATACTTTTTTCATAATTAAATTCCTCTCACTTTCATTTTTTCTAGTTGTGGTAATATTTCATTTTTTATTCTTTTTAAATGATGTTTATCATCAACTTCGCCCCATATTAAATTATCAATTTTTAAATATCCAACTTTTCTATTCTTAGCTGCATCAAATATTGCATTTTCATAATCATATTTTCTGATTTCTTCAACTAGATTATTATCATAATATACATCACTCATTTTACTTCTATATTCTTTAATCATTTCTTTATACAATTTCATAGAAATCTTTGATATCCCAACAAGTTCTCCATAAACTTCATCAATTTCTTCCCTAGCTTTAGATATTTTATATAGGTTATCATCTCTAACTTCTACATAACATTCATCACCTGAATTTGTTTTTCCACTTAAAAGAACACAATCTTCGCTTTCAGAATTAATTGTCTTAATTAATCCATAAACCTCGTATAGAATATCACTTTCAAGTAATATAAAATCCTCTTTTAACTCATTTTCTAATATTGACAGTGAAGTCATGCTTCCTGTTGCTTTATATTTTCTATTTTTAACTGTATGAATACAGCTTTTGTCTTTTGCAAATTCCTCATATAATTCACTAAGATATCCAGTTACTATATAAATTTTTTCTATTCCAATACTCCTCAATTTTTCTATTGACCGTTCCACTAAACTTTTCCCTTCTATTTTTAGAAGGCCTTTAGGTACTTCATTTTTGGTTATATCTTGCAAGCGGCTCCCCATTCCTGCCGCTAATATTACTGCCGTTTTAATACTCATAACTCAACCTCCATATAAAGTTCATTTTTTGAACATCTTTATCCTATCACCTTTCATTGTTCAAAACAATATGTTCAATAATTGAAATTACAATTTTTACAAAGAAATAATCATGCATAAAAATAAACACTAAGTTTTACACATATAAAACCTAGTGTTTATTTAATAATGCTTTATTCAGATAAAAGTTCCCATTCTTCATATAGCTTCTCTATATTTTCTTGTATAATCTTAATTTCCTTATTAACTCTTTCGCTCTCTTCCGGATTAGAATATATTTCTTCTTTACACAACTCTTCTTGTAAATTTTCAAGTTTTTCTTCCTTTTTGCTTATATTATCTTCTAATTCCTTAATTTTCTTTTGTTTTTCTTTTTCTTCTTTTTCTAACGCCCTCTTTTTCTTCTTCTCTTCATTTATTTGAGTTTTGGTTTTTCCTCCGGCTAAGCTTTCAAAATGCTCAAATCTTTGTGGATTCTTTTTCTTTTCAACATAATAATTATAATTTCCTAAATATTCATTAACCCCATTCTCTTCTAATTCCAATATTCTATTAATAACCTTATTCAAGAAATATCTATCATGTGATATAACTATTAGTGTTCCATCATAAGTTAAAATTGCTTCTTCTAAAGCTTCCCTTGATGGAATATCTAAATGGTTAGTAGGCTCATCTAAAAGTAATAAATTTGATTTAGATAACATTAATTTTAATAGATTTATTCTACATCTTTCTCCACCACTTAGCTTATTTATTTCTTTAAATACATCATCACCTCTAAATAAGAATGATCCAAGATAGTTTCTTAGCTCTGTGGTAGTTAATTCCGGGAACTCATCCCATACTTCATCTATTATTGTCTTATCAAGGTTTAAGTTTGACTGCTCTTGATCATAGTATCCTAGATTAACATTTGCTCCAAGAACCTTACTTCCACTATCACTTTCTATTTTATCCATTATTATTTTAAAGAAGGTAGTCTTTCCACGCCCATTTTCTCCTATTAAAGCTACTTTTTCTCCTCTTTTTAAATCAAAGTTTAAGTTAGTAAATAGTTTTTTATCTCCATAACTCTTAGATAACTTCTCTACATGCAATACATCATACCCACTCTTAACCATTGTCTCAAAATTGATTCTTGATGCCTTCTTTTCTTTATCTGGCGCATCAATTCTTTCAATTTTTTCAAGCATTTTTTCTCTACTTTCTGCTCTTTTTATACTCTTTTCTCTATTAAATGATTTAAGCTTTTCAATTACTGCCTCTTGTCTTTTAATTTCTTCTTGTTGAAGATTATATGCCTTAAGCTTTGCTTCATAATCTTTTTTCATAAGCTCTAATGCTTTAGTATACGGTGCATTATAACAATTAACATGACCATTTATAACTTGAAAAGTATTGTTTGTTACAGAATCCAAGAAAAATCTATCATGGGAAATTACAATAACAGTTCCTTTATAAGTTTTTAGATATTCTTCTAGCCATTCAATAGCCTCTAAATCTAAGTGGTTTGTAGGTTCGTCTAAGAGTAATATTTCCGGCTTCAAAAGCAGTAACTTACATAGTGCTACTCTTGTCTTTTGTCCACCACTTAATGTATGTATTTCTTTACTAAAATCATCTTCTGTAAAGCCTAATCCTTTAACAACTCTTGATATTTCACCTTTATATGTATAACCGCCTCTATTTTCATAAAGATCTTGTGCTGTTCCATAATCCTTTATTATTTTTTCATGATAATCAGCTTTACTTTCATCATATGGCTCATTCATTTTTTCTTCTAAATCTTGAATTTTCTTTTCAAGCCTTTGTAGATCTTCAAAAACTAACAACATTTCATCATATATACTATTACACGATTCTAAATCTAAATGTTGGGATAGATATCCCAAAGATTTATTTTTATCTATAAAAACTTCACCATCATCTTGAGATAATTCTCTTGTCAATATTTTAAATAAAGTTGATTTTCCTTCTCCATTAGCACCAATGATACCAACTTTATCTCCTTCATTAATTGAAAATGTTATATCTTTTAATACTTCAGTTATTCCATAACTTTTGCTTATGCCTTTACAACTTAAAACAATCATTTTTCTTCCTCCAGCAATACTATGTCAATTATAATTTCCCACAGAATAATTTTAAAATTATTCTGTACTTTTACTTTTGTATAAATTAAAAATTACAATAACTTTCTGTAGATTATTATACTATAGATAACTAACTTATATCAATTTTACTCATTTTCATATACATTATATTCTATAGTTAATTTGTTTTACAGTTGTAATATAAAAACATTAACAAGAAAAAAATTAGAATGATTCAATAATTTGAACCATTCTATTATCAGTAATTTTAAAACTAATCTCATTTTTCTACTTTGTCTATTTCATCTTCATCAAATATCTTAAATCCGGCTTCTTTTTCTAACGACTTCATTTTATTGCTAATACTATTTTTCTCTCTAATAAAACAGCTTATCTTCCCTTATAATAATATTTAAGTAATGTTCAAGTTTAGCCTAAATATTATTATATTAGGAGATGAATACATCTCCTAATAATTAAGCATTCAAAATTAATCTTGTATTTTTCATTGTATCATCTTGAACTAAAACATACCCTATCTGTGGTCTCTTATTGAATAATCCTATTATATATATTGTTATGAACTGTGCCTTACGCAACCTAAGATTACTAATATACTTAGCAAATGATCCATCATCGCTTACTACCAAGAAATTATAAATTCCAGGAGATATAGGATAATATTCATTTGTTTCAAGATATGATACTTCATCGAACAAAACAACATTTTCTGGTAATCTTAAAGATAAAAGCGGAGAATCTGGTGATAAATTTATAAATCTAACTGATGACAATAATGGATTGGTTATATTATGTGTATCATCTAATACAAAGAATGATATTTCACCATTTTCATAGGTCACAGCAATTGTATAAACTCCATTTGGTTGAACCTCAGATGATTCTGTTATTAATGGTCTTGATTTTGTCCCAGCTTTATATAATTGAACCTTATATTTATCTGCTGGTATTGATATATATTCAGTTATAGTCCCAAAAGCTAAATTAGAATATATAAGTTTTCCATTAAAATATACATCTACATTTGGTCCATCTGGAATAGCATGTAACAATCTTACTTTTCCATTTACCCTAGGTAATGAATCATCAAATAACATCATTACTCCATTTCCTCCTTATTATAATATTGTAAAGATAGCTTAACTATCCTTTTTGTAATCACTTTTGCCAATGGAGAAGGTATTTGATAATCAGAAAATGCAATCATTACATTTTGATTATTTGCTTCAATTTCTGAAAATATTCTATTTACCTCTGCATCTCCTCTATTTTCATCAAGATCTGTTTCTTCATTTAATTCTAAATCAAAGTTTTTTAATATATCTGATGGTAATGGAACTTTTACTATTGGCTGCATTGGTATATACTTATCAATGTCGCTTCTGCCAGCACCCATAGAATTTGTACTTTCTTCTTCTGTATAACTCATGGAACTTGGATTTTCACCACCTGATTCGCTCATAGAACTTGGATTATAATCTAAATTTTCTTTATTGCCCATTGCTCCTTGGGTCATATTTGTATTTGATTTATTGCTTCCTGTATAACATTCACCTATCTCATTATAGTAGCAATATAATTGATCTTTACTTGTTTCACTAGGAAATAGGTTAGGACTTTCCAAATTTCCATCTACTGGATTATTAATTTTTCCTCCCATTATACTACCTTCATCACTTCTAAATAAATTTTGATCAAATTTAGGTGGTATAAATCTAAACTGTTTATTCTTAACTTGAGACATATATTTATCTGCTATATTCATTTAAATCCCTCCTTTAAAATTCTTTATAAATATATGAGTAAAAAATGCTATTTGTTCCCTTTAATAATATGAAATCATAAAATGATATAGTACAATATCTGATTAAGATTATCACATTAAATATCTTCTATGAATAGGATATACTGGAGGAGATGCATATGAAGATAAAAAATAAAGGAAACATCAGAGATTTATTTATTGGATTAAATGAAAAAGTCTGCGATGGTAACGGTGAATGCATAGATGGAATAAACTTTGATAATGCTGCTACTACTCCAACTTTTAAATCTAATATAAATGTTCTAAAAGATATGAGTAAAATTTATGCTTCCATTGGCAGAGGAGCTGGACAAAAAGCTGAAATATCAACTAATCTGTATAATGAAGCTCGAAATTTTTTAATCAATTACTTTAATATAAAAAATAAAGATGACTATACAGTTGTCTTAGTAAAAAATACTACGGAAGGTATAAATAGACTTTCAAAAATTCTACCACAAAATAATGACGATGAGGTTATTATAAGTTCCAGAATGGAACATCATTCAAATGATTTACCATGGAGAAATCGTAGTAAGGTAGACTATATCGAAATTGATGAATATGGAAGACTCAAATTAGAAGAATTAGAGGATAAACTTAAGAAAAACTTAGGTAAAGTAAAATATGTATCACTTACTGGCGCTTCTAATGTAACAGGCTATATAAATGATATTCATTATATAGCAAAAATTGTTCATAAATATAATGCCAAGTTAATCGTGGATGGAGCTCAGCTTGTTCCACATAGAAGAATTAATATTAGTGGTAATTCTAAAGATGAGCAAATTGATTTTTTAGTCTTCTCTTCTCATAAAATATATTCTCCATTTGGAATTGGCGTAATTATAGGATTAAAAAAAGATTTTGATTTAGGTAAGCCTGATCATATAGGCGGCGGCACAGTTGATTTGGTACTAGATAATGAAATTACTTATCTCGGTCCACCAGAAAGATACGAAGCTGGTACGCCAAATTTTTTGGGCACTATGTCATTGATTAATTCTTTAGAAGTTTTAGACGACATTGGCTATGATTATATTGAAGAACACGAAGACAAGCTACTAAAAGCCACCATAGAAGGTCTAAGTAGTATCCCAAAAGTTATTAATTATGGTGATACGGAATTCTTTGATGACAGGTTAGGAATATGTACTTTTAATATAAAAGATATGTATCATCGTGATGTTGCTGAAATTTTAGCTAAGAGAAAGGGCATTTCAGTTAGACATGGCTGGTTTTGTGCGCACCCTTATTGTAGAAGGTTAATGAATGCTACTGAAGAAGAAGCAAAAGCTTTTCTTAAAAATCCAGATGAAAAAATGCTTGGTATGATAAGAGTAAGCTTTGGACTTTATAATACTATAAAAGAAGTTCATGTATTTTTAAATGTTGTAGAAGATATATGTAATGGAAGATTTCAGTAACAAAAAATATTGATTTAATTATATTAAAAGGGAGATACATCAAATTGATCAATAAAATCGATTATGACAATCTCCCTATCTGTTTATTATAAATTAAACACTTTGTATTTAGGTAAGTTTCCTTCAAAAGCTAACTCGGGCATATTCTTAATTAATGGCTTAAAATAATCATAAGCTTCTTGCGTAACGAAGTTTCCTTCTTCATTAATCCATTCTTTTGGAAAATATTTAACTTGATTAGCTATTTTTTCTGTATCAACTAACGTATATGAAACATCATATAAGAAATTACTTGTTCTATTAATTGCAACCATTTTTCCTGTTTCACCATCAACTGCATACTGGTATGCACATTTACCAACATCATATGCTTCTTTTAAGTCCATATCAGAAGCACAATGCATTGAACAACGTTGTAAAATTCCAAGTTCAAGTGCCTTAACTCTGTTAGTAATTCCATTTTCTATAATAATGTTCTTTAAATAATTACATACTCCGCCTAATTGTGCATGCCCAAATTTATCCTGTGTTGAAGATTCAATTTCAGAAATGAACTTTCCATCTTTATTTCTTATTCCCTCTGAAACCACTATGTATACTTTATTATTTTCTTCAAATCTCTTTCTAACATCTTTTAAGAACTTTTCCTCATCAAAGACTACTTCTGGAAGATATATAAAGTCTGCCACAGGCTTATTATCAATTCTTGCAAGGCAAGCTGATGCTGCCAGCCATCCTGTATCTCTACCCATAGTTTCTAATATAAATATCCCATTATTAGTATATACGGAAGAGTCTAAATATGTTTCTATTGCTGTAGTTCCTATAAATTTAGCTGCGCTTCCAAAACCAGGTGTATGATCGGTATACATTAAATCATTATCAATTGTTTTTGGAATTCCTATGAATTTAATATCTATATTTTTCTTCTTAGCATACTTCGATAATTTATTTATTGTATCCATTGAGTCATTTCCACCAACATAAAAGAATGCTTTTATATCATACTCATGGAATATTTTCATCAATCTATCATATTCTTCTTCATTGGTTTCCGGATCTTTTAATTTATATCTACAAGATCCAAGTCCAGATGATGGTGTAAATCTAAAGTATGAAATTTCTTCATCTGAAATTTCTGAAAGATTTATTATATTTCTTTCTAATATTCCTTCAATACCATTTAACCCACCATATACATTATCAAATGCTTTCATCTTCTTATTGCCTTTTAATAATCCTACAACACTTGAATTAATTACTGCTGTAGGTCCTCCTGATTGAGCTATTATACAATTAGACATGAAAATCCTCCTTATATTTGCTACACTAATAGTTTTAAATAACGTATACTATTTAGCAATAAATATACTCTATTTAATAATATACAATAAAAATAGACTTAAATAAAGGGTTTTTTTATTATAAAATAGATTTATTTTCTTTAAAGCTTTATATTATACTGCTCTTTATTAAGTAATATAAGTTTTTATTTTATTTTGGCATATATTCTTATTTCCGTAATTATTATTAAAGTAAGAGATTTTTTTAGAAAGGATTTTTATATGGAAATTCAATATCTTATTTTAATTGCTATAGCATTGGCTATGGATGCATTCGGCGTTACACTTGGAATTGGCTTAAATAATTGTCTATATGCAAAACATAAAATCATGTATATAATATCATTTTCTTTTTTTCAATTTCTATTCACATATATAGGTGGAAGCTTAGGATATTTATTTGATACTTATGTAACCAATATTCCTTCTGTAATAGGAGGAATTATAATGGCTATAGTTGGAATACTTATGATAATTGATGGAATAAAAGAAAAAGAAAATACCATTTTAATAAAAAAAAGTACATCATTAATATTAGGTATATCAGTTAGTATTGATGCTCTTGTTATAGGATTTACCACTTTCCATAGTCAAGGAATAAGTCTATCACTATTTATTAATTCTGTTTTTATAGGTCTTATAACAATGTTTATATGTACATTGGCATTTTTTATATGCAGATTTATACGTAAAATTGATTATGTTGTTAAATATTCAAATTTCTTGGGTGGATTAGCACTTATAGGATTTGGAATAAAAATGTTATTATTTTAATGATTCCTTCTCCTATATATTTATGTTACATATATGCTATAATATATTTAATATTTTATTGTTAGGAGATATTAATATGGATCCAAAAGAACTTTTAAAAATGAAAGGTCTTAAAGTGACCAATGGACGTATTAAAATATTAAATATATTGTCAAAGTCTGAGAATAGTTTATCTGCTGAAAATATATATCAAATTTACCTTAAAAACAATATAAATATAAATTTGAGTACAATATATAGAACATTAGAATTATTTTATGAAAAAAAAATAACCGAAAAAATAATCCAAGAGGATAAAGTATTTTCGTATAGATTAAAACGCAATACTCATAGACATTATCTAGAATGTGATATTTGTCATAAAGAGATAGAAATTCCTTGTCCAATGAGTCAGATAGAAGAGACTGTAAAAAACACAACTGGATTTACTTTAACTGAACATGACCTAAAACTTAGAGGCGTATGTAAAGACTGTAAAAATAAAAAACATGATTAATTCAATTCCTTTTTATAGGATATATTCCTCCAATTTCATAGATTATATTTATTGTCTCTGCACACAATAATAGTGCAAAGCAAAGATGCTTAGCAAAAAATATTACATTCCAAAGGAGGAATACATTATGGCAAATTCATCATTAGTACCAGAAGCAAAACAAGGATTAGCTAAATTCAAAAATGAAGTAGCTAGTGAAATGGGAGTTCAATTTAGTGACTACAATGGAAACTTAACTTCAAAACAATGCGGAAGCGTTGGTGGAGAAATGGTTAAGAGAATGGTACAACAATACGAATCTGGCATAAAATAAGGATTCCAAAAGAGTGTACCAAATAGAGAGATAGCTTATTAAAGCTATCTCTTTCCTTTTACTTATGATATATATTATTATAAATATTTTAAGACATTCCGATAAACATACCTATAAAATATGGTATTAACCAAATAATCCATACTGTTATACTAAATTTGTGAAAAGTATCTTTTTTCTTTTCATCATTTTTATATAAAACCCATGTTGCCCATCCTGCATGAAATAACATTAATATTATTGCTAAGGCACCTGTGATTCCATGAATACTTTGACTTGTAGGATTCATAACTTCTATTCCTGACTTTGCTATTTGTCCCATTGTAAATGTTCCTATTGTATCAAATATTAATCCTAACCAAAATATTATAACATGATTTTTATTAAGAGTTTTTGCCTTTCTTTCTCCAAATACTCCTGTTGTATAAAACACTAGCGCTAATGTTATTGTTATTATTGCAAAAATTAATTTTCCATCCATATAATTTATTTGTTCTCCTTTATTTGTTCTCCTTTATTTTATTTCTTAATTTTGTTAAAGCATCTTTTACTTGCTTTACTTCTTCTTCTGTAAAATTTTCAAATACCTTATCAAAACTTCCATTGATTTCTTCTATAAAGTTTTTTGCAAATTCAAATCCTTTATCTGAAAATGCAACATATGTGTTTCTTTTGTCCTTTTCATCTTTAATCTTTTTAACATAATCTGCTTTTTCAAGTCTTGCAACTATTCCAGATATTGTTCCTTTTGATAGAGACATTTCTTCACACAATTGAGAAATATTAACCTGTTTATTATGAGCAATAAGCTTTATTACCATGATCTGTTGATTTGTAAGTCCACTTTCTCTTAAACTCTTACTAACTGTGCCCATTGTATTTGCATATATTTCCTTTATAAGCATTGCTACCTCGAAAGAATCTTGTCTCATCTAATCTTCCCCCTGTTACTTCAACAATTTTATTATATTTCATCTTAATTTTACTTCTGTTATTTAATAATTTTCCTATCTTGTACTCTAACCGTCCTTAAAACTATTAAACAATTAAATTCTAATAATGATTAGATATTTAATTGGTGCTGATTTAGTTTTATATTGTTAATTTCTCCCAAAATTAATTACTATATTTTAACTTTGTATTAGTAAATTTTATTGAGCTTAATAAGAATAATACTCCTGCCATAAATAGTGCTAAGCCAAGTCCCATATAAAAGTCTCCTACATATACTGGATTAAATACTCCTATATTTCTAACTGTAATACCTAAGAAAATCATAAAACTCATTATGAAATAGCTTTTAAAATCAAAAAATGAAAATACACAATGCTTTTCTAAGCTGCTGTTTATAATCCTTCTTGTATGCTTTTTAAACATTTTACTAAATATAAATTTGAAAAACATATAAAATACTATACTTCCAGAAGCTATGCTAATAATCCAGTTGCCATTATTAATTTTTACGTCTCCTAAGCCTGAAGTTAATACTCTAAAGCCAGCAAATCCCCATACTATTCCTGCTATTAAAAGTAAAGTCCTCTTTTCTACTTTTGGTGTATATTTAATTAAATTTTTCATATTATCATCTCCTATAAAGTTTAGCATAAAATAGTTTGCATAGAAACTAATTAGTTTCTATGCAAACTATTTTATGCTTAAAATTTCATTTAGTCAATATAAAATTCCAATATATCTTTAAATTTTAATAAAAAAATCGCCAAGGCGACTATGATATAATCCCCCATAAAATATAAATCCAATAGAATACAGTAACTTAAATTCAAAAAAATCCTTTAGCCGTCGATTTTTTCAGCGCATTCTGGATTTTCTGAGCTTACCGAAGAAAAGGCCAGGCGCATATATTTTATTTTTTTATTCTTTAGGTTAAATGACATTAGTTTATTGCAATATTTTTCAAAACAGTTTATACCCTCAAGGGGTACCTCCTCCACAGATTGTCCATCAATATAATTTCCTAAAGAATAAAAAAGCAGGAAACAATACATTTCCTGCCTAATTACTTTTATTATTCAACTGGCATAAGAACTGGTGTAATTGTGATTTCATCACCTACCCCATCAATCCTTACTTTAGATCCATAATTAAGGTCTCCCCTAATTATCATCCTTGCAAGTCTATTCTCTAAAGTATTTTGAATATATCTCTTTAAAGGTCTTGCTCCATAAACTACATCATAGCCTTCATTTGCCATTATAGTCTTTGCTGCATCTGTAACTTCAATTTCAATATTCTTTTCTTTTAATCTTCTTGAAACATCTTTTAAGAAGATATCGATAATCTTCTTAATTCCAGATTCAGATAATGGTTTAAACATAATTATATCATCAACTCTGTTTAAAAATTCTGGTTTAAATCTTAGTTTTAACTCATTCATTACCTTATCTTTTATTTCAGGCTGAACAGCATCTTCATTGTTATTCTCCAATAAATATTGACTTCCAATATTAGATGTCATAATAATTATTGTATTTTTAAAATCTACTGTCTTACCTTTATTATCTGTAAGTCTTCCATCATCTAAAATTTGAAGAAATATATTAAATACATCTTCATGTGCCTTTTCAATTTCATCAAATAATATTACACTATATGGATTACGTCTTACAGCTTCAGTTAACTGACCACCTTCATCATATCCAACATATCCTGGAGGCGCTCCAACTAATCTTGAAACAGCATGCTTCTCCATATATTCTGACATATCAATACGTATAATGTTTTCTTCTGAATCGAATAGGTTTCTAGCTAATGTTTTAGCAAGTTCAGTTTTACCTACACCTGTAGGTCCTAAGAAAATAAATGAACCAATTGGCCTATTTACATCTTTAAGTCCAGCTCTTGCTCTTAAAATAGCATTAGTTACAGCTTCAACTGCTTCTCCTTGGCCTATTACTCTTTGACTCATATCATCTTCAAGTCTTAATAATTTTTCTCTTTCACCTTCAAGTAGTCTTGAAACAGGAATTCCAGTCCACTTAGAAAGTACAGCTGAAACTTCTTCTTCTGTTACTTCTTCTTTTAATAAAGCACCCTCATAGTTTTCTTTTGTCTCTGATTCTTTTTGCTTTATCTCTTCTTCAAGTTTTGGAATTATGCTATATTGAATCTCTGCTACCTTATTATAGTCAAAATTCCTTTGAGCTGCTTCTATTTCTCCTCTAGCTTCATCTAATTTGCTCTTTAAAGTTTTTATAGCTGTAATATTTTCTTTTTCCTTTGTATATTTAGCAGTCATTTCATCATTTTTTTCTTTAAGTTCAGCTAATTCTTTTTCAACATCACTTAGTCTCTTTATAGAACCTTCGTCTTTTTCTTTAGACAATGCTTCTTTTTCTATTTCCAATTTGAAGATATTTCTTCTTACAACATCAAGTTCTGTTGGAAGAGAGTCTATTTCTGATCTTATCATTGCACCAGCTTCATCAATTAAATCAATTGCCTTATCTGGCATGAATCTATCTTGAATATATCTATCAGAAAGTTTTGCAGCAGCTACAATTGCTGAATCATGAATTCTTATTCCATGATGAATTTCGAATCTTTCTTTTAATCCTCTAAGTATTGCAATTGTATCTTCTACACTTGGTTCATCAACAATAACTGGTTGGAATCTTCTTTCAAGTGCTTTATCCTTTTCAATATATTGTCTGTATTCATCAAAAGTTGTAGCACCTAAACAATGAAGCTCTCCTCTTGCTAAAAGCGGCTTAATTAAATTACCTGCATCCATTGCACCATCAGTTTTACCTGCACCTACTATAGTGTGAATTTCATCTATAAATAATAGAATTCTTCCTTCACTATTTGATACTTCTTTAAGTACTGCTTTTAATCTTTCTTCAAATTCACCTCTATATTTAGCACCTGCAATTAATGCTCCCATATCCAATGAGAATATAATCTTATCTTTTAATCCTTCTGGCACATCGCCTCTTACTATTCTTTCTGCAAGTCCTTCAACTATTGCAGTTTTACCAACACCTGGTTCACCAATAAGAACTGGATTATTTTTTGTTCTTCTTGATAATATTCTTATGGTTCTTCTTATTTCTTCATCTCTGCCTATAACTGGATCTAACTTATGCTTTTTAGCTAATTCAACTAAATTAGTACCATATTTAGCAAGTGCATCATAAGTTCCTTCTGGATCTTGAGTCTCAACCCTTTGACTTCCACGTACTTCTGATAATACTTTTAAGAAATTATCCTTTGTTATATTGTATTGTTTTAATATTTTTGAAACTTCTGTATTTTTATCAACATCCATAATAGCAAGCATCAAATGTTCAACACTTATATATGAATCTTCGAATTTCTTAGAAATTTCTTCTGCTTTAATTAATGCTTCATCAACTTTTCTTGTTATATATACATTACCAAGACCTTCTCCTGTGACCTTTGGCATGCTATCTAAGGCACTATTTATTGAGCTAGATAATGCCTTCACATTTACCCCCATCTTAGTAAATATGTTAGGTACTAATCCATCTTCTTGTTCTACAAGCGCAGAAAAAAGATGAATTAAATCTATTTGAGCATTATTGTACTTAACAGCAGTAGCATTAGCATCACTTAATGCTTGCTGTACTCTTAATGTCATTTTATCAATATTCATAATCTTTCCTCCCTTTTACATAAACTACATTCAATACTTAAATATAAAGCATTCAAAATATATCTTTCCCAAATAATTTAATATATTTGCTTAAATATATTTTTGATATTTTCTTTATTTCTATACATATATAATAATACAAAGGTCAAAGAAAGTCAAAGTGTATTTTAGATTTTTTATAATTTTTTTAAATATAAATGAAGTTAGACATATTACTGCCTAATAAATACAAAAAAATAAAGCTCTAATGCTCTGCAGTTACTTGCATTCAAAAATGAATCTTTAGAACTTTTACATCAATGGATTGTTCTAAAATTGTTTGTCCTCTTTTTCATCAAAACAAACAGTTTTGCTTCAATCAGTGATATTTAAATTCGTAGCTTTATTTTTATAGCAAGCCAGCAGAACTTAAGAGCTTTATTTCACTTGTATTAAACTTTATTCTTTATCAAAAGTATTTTCCTTGTTAACCTCTTTATTTTTTAAAGCTTCTACGATTTCATCCATATCCACTTTACCATTTTCTTTTGATTTTATATATGATTTCAATATTTCTGATACATCAAGACCTGTTAAATCTTTTAAAACTTCAAACCCTGATCCTACAACATTCGTTACTGTTTTAGCTATTGAAGATGCTCCACCTTTTCCATCACCAGTATCAATGACAGTTATCTTATCAATATTACTCATCGGTTTAGCTACTTGTTCCATTATTTGTGGAAGACTTGAAATTAGCATCTCTGCTATTGCAGCTTCCCCGTACTTAGACATAGCATCTGCTAATCTGTCTTTAGCTTCTGCTTCTGCAATACCTTTAGCCTTTATTGCTTCTGCTTCTGCTTGTCCCTTAGCTCTTATAGCTTCTGCTTCTGCTTGAGCTTCTATCTTTTTTGCTTCTGCTTTGGCTATTGCTTCTATTCTTATTTTTTCTGCTTCAGCTTCTGCTTCTTTTATTGCTTGAATTTTTTTAGCATCCGCATATATTGCCATTTTTGTCTTTTCTGCATCAGCTGGTTTTTCTACTTTAGCTATAAGTTCTTTTTCTACTCTAATTGCTGCTTGTTCAGCAAGTAATGCTTTTTCTTTTTCTACTTCTGATTGCTTTTCTATCTCTTTTAAACTATACGCAATATCCGCTTCTGCTTTAGCCCTATCTTGTTCTGCTCTAAATTGTTCAACCCTTATTCTCTTATCTCTTTCTGCTGCTGCAATTTCAGTATCTGCTGAAAGTTTAACCTTTTCACCTTCTCTTATTGCCTCAGCAGTTTTGATATCAGTGTCTCTTTTTCTTTCTGCTTCTGCAACTTCTGCGTCCGCTTTAGATTGAGCAACTTGTGGTCTAGCTCTATTTTCCAAGTATCCACCTTGTGTTGATATTTGCAAGATAGAATAAGAAATTAATTGCAAACCCATTTCTCCAAGTTCTCTTTTTATATCTTCTTCAACTTTTTTTTCGAATGCAGAACGATCATTATTAATTTGTTCCACAGTCATTGTTGATACTATCCCTCTTAAGCGGCCTTCAAGAACTGGCTCTACCATTGCTCTTATAACAACAGTGGTATTCTTTGCATTTCCATTACAAAATTGTTCAACTGCTTTATATACACTTTCTGTTTTATTTTCAACCTTTACCACCGCTGTTCCTGTTACATCAACAAAAATACCTTGCTGAGATGGTGCTTCTTTAACATCTGTTGTCATAGATATATTTTCTAATGAAATTGTACACCATGTTTCAAGAATTGGGATTATAAAACCACCTTTTCCTGTTAACACCCTCTTTTTAAGACCTGTAATAACCATTGCCTTATCTGCTGGAACCTTACGCCAAAAGGCTAGTATTATAGCTAATAAAATAATTACCAATAAAACTATAGGTCCATATTCAAGAATTTTTGATAAAGTACTATCCACTTTTACGCCCCCTTATTCATTATAAAATAATATTACTATATTAATTATATATTATTTTCTATGATTTAATAATTAAATTCACCTTAAAAATATATAAATAAAAGAAGATTATCCATAAATTTCATTAAGATTAGATAGTCTTCTTTTCACATATAATTATAGTTTTTTATCCACTGCAAATGCTAAATTAAAATATTTCAACGAATCAATAGTATCACCAAGTTCATAATATAGCTTAGCCATATCTATATATCTGTCTTTTCTTTCCTCTCTAGATCCAAACTTAAATAAAGAATCTAAGGATAAATTCATATATCTTTCAGCTTCCTTTAGTCTATCCATTTTTTGAAGTATAGTTCCTTTTAAATAATATGACTTTTCTATTAATCTAATATTATCAGTAATTATTGCCATATTTAAAGCTTCTTCTGCAATATCATAAGCAATTTGATATTCATTGTTATCAATTAAAATTTTTATACAATAATTCAAAAATTCTACATGTCTTTCATTATTGTCTTTTGGGAATATTTTTATTCCTTCGGTTATTTCTTGTATTGCTTTTTCTGTTTCACCTACTTCAAAATAATACTTTCCGTAATTCCCCTTGGATAGTGCAACTGAAATAGGATTATGTTTTTGACATTCATAGGCTTTTTCTTTATATTTATCAACTTCTTCTTTTTTTAGCTTTATACATACATTAGCATATATATGATAGATCATACCTTTACTTTCATCATCACATAGCGTGTCTACATTCTGTATGATATCTGATAATATTTTATATGATTCCTCAAACTGCTGTATATTTTGATAACATAAAGCTTCATTATATCCAATCAAGCAATATTCACTTTTATCACAATCATCCTTTTGTAATAACATTTCTCTAAGTTTTCCGTAATAAGATATTGCCTCTATGTACTCTTTATTTTTAGAAAGATATTGCGCCATATCTTTAAAATATATAATTGTGTTTTCTTCTGTATTATTTCTTTGGAATAAATCATAATATTGTGATACAATAAGCTGAATTTTTTCTACTTTATTTTCCTCAACATAACAAGAAAATAAAATGTGCATTAATTCAAATGCTAAATCAAAATATTCATACTTAATTGCATACTCTATATTATCTATTAATTTTTCTTCTGAACCATCATAACATGATACATTTTTTCTTAGACTTATTAGATTGTTATAAAGCTGATCATAAACATCTTCTAATAAATAATCAACATCTATTTCTATTTTATCTGCAATGTATTGCAATAACTCTTTATCAGCCTTAACTTTCCCATTTTCTATACAGCTCATTTTAGCAATAGATATTTTATCTTGGCATAATTCCTTTAAGGTAATGCCCTTAAAAATTCTAGCCCTCTTTATTTTTTCACCAGTAGATAGTATTTCCACATATATCACCCATTTACTTATTAGTTTTTATTTTTTCTGACTCATTAAATAATTTAATACCTTCATTTAAATAATATGTTGCTTGTTCTTCATCTTTTCTATCTATGAAATATTTACCAACCCTCATAGCTAATTCTCCTGCCTTAGCTAATTTTCCATTTTCTTTAGCTATATAGTATGTATTTATTAAAACTTCTTTTGCCTCATCTGCTTGTCCTTCTATGTTATATATAGTATATCTAATCAAATTACATTGAATGATTCTATCTATATCATTTTCATCTAAAACATCTTCTATATTGATCAAAATTTCTTCGCACTTTTTAATATCTTTCACTTTTAAGTAATTATTACAGATTCCTATAAGTGTGTCATTTATAGATCCTACACGGCTTTGATAACCGACATTTTTTGAAATATCAAAATGTTTAAATGATTCATTTAAATCATCTAATTCATAAAATAGTTCTCCAAGTGTTCTTTCAATTTCAACTATATTTTTATTATGTTCTATCTTCCTATATACTTCTAATGATTTTTTAGAGTATTTTAATGAATTAATTAGATCTCCTTTTTTGCTAAATTCTTCTGCAAGATAAAATAAGTTTTTTGCATACTCTTTATCATTATACATTTGCTCAAACTTATCTTTAGCTAAATATGAATATTTTAAGGCATTCTCCATATCTTCTATATCAAAGTATGTTCTTGCAAGGTTATAATGAATTTCTCCTATTAATAAATCATCAATAACTTCATTATCCACATATACTTTTTCCGCTTGTTTTAAGTAACTGCTTGCAGAATGATATGCCCGTAACTCTAATGCTATATTAGCTAGATTAATGAAAGTTTTTATTATTTCCTCATAATTATTGTTTTTTACAAATATTACATTGGATGATAAAAAAAACTTTTGAGCCATAGGAAAATCTTTTTTTATCATATATGACTTTGCTGTAATAAATAATATTTTAGCTTTTCTATACTCTAAGTTATACTTTTCAGAATAATATAAAGCATTATCTATGTATCTTTGTCCTTTTTCATAGTCCCCTTGTAGAATGCATGCTTCACCTATTTGTTCATAGTAAATACTAATCTTTTCAGCTTGGCTCTCTTCTGATTCCATTAAATATTCAACCGTAGTATCTAGCGAATCTGCTAAATATTCAAGAAGATCAACTGAAGGATTAGACCGACCAGATTCAACTAAGCTGATTTGTCCGGGTGTTATCCTATCTTTAGCCAAGTCTTTTAAAGTCATATTCATTTGTTTTCTTTTTCTTTTAATCTTTTCCCCTAATGATAGTATCTCCATTTATACATCCTTCTCTATTCAACAAATTATTTAATTGGTTAATGTAATTTTACTTAGATTATAACATAAATTTATAAAATACTGCATAAAAAAATATATATTTTACTAATTTTTTTCTTTTTTTATTCAATTATTCATAATAATTACTATTAATTATTATCTAATACATTTTTAATCATATATTTTTATAATCTAATTATTAGAATTTATTATTCCTGTCTCTTATACACATCTGACGCTGCCGACGAAGAGGATAG
>ENA-OXEC01000139-OXEC01000139.1-human-gut-metagenome-genome-assembly--contig:-NODE-139-length-48815-cov-105.267_pt1 | contig 48815 bp, 46 predicted proteins | sample MGYA00249351_ERZ652235 | MGnify/ENA primary metagenome ERZ652235 (study PRJEB26925, sample SAMN05826906) | human gut metagenome | biome: ENVO:2100002; feature: ENVO:00000062; material: ENVO:00002003...
CGTGTCCACCGGGCCGGGGCAGAGAGCGCAGACGTAGACGGGGCTGTGCTGCTCCCGCAGCTCTTCCGCCACGCCCCGGGTCAGGCTGACGACGTAGGCCTTTGTGGCATAGTAGCCCGCCATATACGGCCCGCCCGGCAGCAGCCCGGCGGAGGACGCCACGTTCAGCACGGTGCCGAAGCCCTGCGCCTCCATCTTCTTCACGGCGAACTTGAACAGCTGGTGCATGGCCAGCACATTGACCTTCGCCATGGAAAGCTCTTTTTCGCCGCTGGTCTCAAGAAAGCTGCCGCAGACGCCGAAGCCTGCGTTGTTGATGAAAATATCCAGCCGTTCGTCGGCCAGCGCCTCGCAGAGGCGGGCGCACTCGCTCTCCTGCTCGAGGTCGGCGGGCAGGATGCGGCAGAAGGTGTTGTATTTGACGGTCAGCTCTGCGGCCAGCGCCTCGAGCCGGTCGGTGCGGCGGGCGGTGAGAATGAGCCGGAAGCCAAGGCGCGCATACCGGCGGGCGAACTCCCGGCCGATGCCGGAGGATGCGCCGGTGATCCATACAGTTTTAGACATGGTTCCTCCTTATTCTGCAAAGCCGGAGGCCCGGGCGATGGCGTCCAGCTCTTCGTCGGTGAAGCGGGTGTTGTTGAGGGCGGCGGTGTCGCCGAAGTGGTAGGGCAGGGTGGAACAGCGTGCAGAGGATGCAGTGTACATGGCGGGGACTTCCTTTCTTTTATTTTACCCCATTGTAGCACGGAGGCGCACCGGAATCCATAGAAAAGCACAGCTCTATCTTGTTGCCCGGCGGGATTTGGAGTATAATAGGGCCGTATTTTGCAAGACACCCTTCGGAGGAGGAGAGAACATATGAACAAACCGGTTCTGGTGGTCATGGCGGCCGGCATGGGCAGCCGCTACGGCGGGATGAAGCAGATCGACCCGGTGGGGCCCTGCGGTCAGGTCATCGTGGACTATTCCCTGTACGACGCCCGCCGCGCAGGCTTTGAGACGGTCATCTTTGTCATCAAGCACGAGATCGAGGACGCCTTCAAGGCCGCCATCGGCGAGCGGGTCTCCAAGGCGATGGACGTGAAGTATGCGTTCCAGCAGCTGGACGAGCTGCCCGAGGGCTACACCATCCCCGAGGGCCGCGTCAAGCCATGGGGCACCTGCCACGCCGTGCTGGCGGCAAAGCCCTATCTCCACGGCCCCTTCGCCGTCATCAATGCGGACGATTACTACGGCCCTGAGGCATTCAAGGTCATCTACGACTATCTTTCCACCCACACCGACGGCGAGGTCTACGACTACTGCATGGTGAGCTACCTGCTCCGGAACACCGTCTCGGAGAACGGCAGCGTGGCCCGGGGCATCTGCGCCCTCAACGAGGACAGCACCCTCCGCAGCGTCACCGAGCACACCCGCATCGAGACTTACGCCGACGGCATCCACTACACCGAGGACGGCGGCGAGAGCTGGACCGACCTGCCCGGCGACACCCCCGTGAGCATGAATCTCTGGGGCTTCGGCGAGAGCTTCGTGAAGGAGGCTGACCGGCGCTTCGCCCGCTGGCTGGACGAGAATCTGGAAAAGAACCCGCTCAAGTGCGAGTATTTCCTGCCGCTGGTGGTCAGCGAGCTTATCGGCGAAAAGAAAGCCGCCGTCAAGGTGCTGCGCAGCACCGACCAGTGGTACGGCGTCACCTATCGCGAGGATAAGCCTGTAGTGGTAGAGGCCATCGCCCGAAAGACAGCGGACGGGCTCTACCCGGAAAACCTCTGGGCCTGAATAGAAAAACGGCTGGGACAGCGTGCTTCCCAGCCGTTTTTGTTGTTTATTGGATGCCGAAGGTGTTGTTGTGGTCGAAATAATCCGGGTATTCCTTCTCGAGCTGTTCGAGGAGGCTGTTGAGGGAGCGGTTGTTCTGGCCATGCTTCAGCTTGGGGTAGGCGCGGAGCATACGGCCCTTGCCCAGCAGATGGGTGCTGCGGCGGGTGCGGGCCTGCATGACCTGCGCCCGAGCGGCCAGCTCGTCCTTGAGCTGCTCCAGCTGCAGCAGCGAGGTGGTCTGCTCGGCTTTGCCCTGTGCGGCCAGTTTGACGGCCTTAGCGGCCTCAGCAGCGTTGAGGCGGGCAGTCTGGGAGGCGCGGCGGGCGGCCTCCATCGCCTCGTCGGCGCGGGCACGCATGGTGGAAGCGGCCTCACGGGGCGACAGCTTGTTGTAGTTGTCCCGGGCCTCGGCGGCGGCCAGCTTGAGCTGCAGCCGGCTCTCGTCCATCTTCTGGTCCATGTCCATCGCGGTGGTGCCGAGGATCTCGGTCATGGCGTCGCTGACAGCGTGCATACTGTCGGCCACCTTTTCGAGGGCGTCCAGCTCCCGGGCCAGATCGGAGGCAGAAATGCCGGTGGCGACCACGTCGGCGGCATACACGGCGTAGAGCAGGCACATGAGGATGAAGCCCACCAGCGGCGGCACGATGTCCACCAGCGCGGCGATGGCGGGGTGGACGGCCTTGACCATCAGGAGGGCACCTACGCCCCACAGCAGCGAAAACTCGAGGCAGATATAGCCCCCGATGTTGAAGGGCCTGTCGCTGTAATCCCACCACCGGGTGCGGTAGAGCTTATACAGCACCCAGCCGCCCACCAGCTCCAGCGCACTGGGCAGGAGGACGCCGCCGAGATACAGCAAAAGCAGGCTGTCCTCCAGCGGCGTGAGGAAGAAGAGCACTAAAATCATGCCGAAGCCGTAGATGGGGCAGACCGGGCCGTTGAGAAAGCCGCGGTTGACCAGCTGGCCGGTGGTGGCGGCGGCGTACACCACCTCGAGGCACCAGCCCAGACAGGAGTAGATGAGGAAAAATGCGAGGATGTGGTAGAGCGAAAAACCACAGATGGCCGTGTTGAGGAAAAACGACAAGGGAACACCTCCATTCAATTCTGCCTGCGGACGATCTTGTACTCGTCGCCCGGCTCAAAATAAGGACAGGCCGACGTGGTGCGGGAGAGATAGCGGGCCATCTCATCCTCGTCCAGTGCGCCGCCCACGGCGCAGTAATAGCTGCCGTACTCGTCCTGCTGGTTGTTCAGGCAGGCTTCACAGGGGTCAGACATTGGCTTCTCCCTCGGCGGCCTTGGCTTCGGCCTCTGCCTGTGCGGCCAGCTTCTTGAGCACCTTCGGCTCGACCCACGTCACAGAGTCGTCGCCTGCCTTCTTGCGGGCGATGAGGGCCTTTATTTTAATGCCCATCTCGGTGAACATTCCCTCGTGCTCGGTGCGGATGTTCCACTCCGGCTCATTCTCGTGGAGGTCGTAGGTCTGCCAGATGATGTCGTAGCCGGAGGCGGGGAAATAGCTCAGGCTGTCCCGGAACAGGTCGTCGTCGTCGGTCTTGAAGTAGATGTCGCCGCCGTCCTTGAGGAAATCGCGGTACTGGATGAGCTGGCGGGGGTAGGTGAGGCGGTGCTTGTTGGAGGAGGCGTTCTTGCTCCATGGGTTGCAGAAGTTGATGTAGATGCGGCTGACGGTGTCCTCCGGGGTGATGACGCCCTTGATGCGTTCGATGTCGGTGCTCATGATCTTCACGTTGTCGATGGGGCGGCCTGCGGCGGCGTAGGCCGCTTCGATCTTCCGCTTGGCGAGGATGAGCACCTTGTCGGTGATGTCGATGCCCAGATAGTTGTTCTCCGGGTGGGCGGAGGCCAGCTGGGAGAGGAAGCCGCCCTTGCCGCAGCCCAGCTCCAGCACGAAGGGCTGCTCCGGGCGGGCATACTGGCTGTGCCATTTGCCGCCCCAGACAAAGGGGTCGTGGACGTGAAAATCGGCGGCCATCAGTTCGTCGTGGGCATAGGGCTTGAAACGCATTCTCATAAGATCGTATTCTCCTTGTGACGTAAAAAGTTTGTGCTTACAGAGCTTTCCTCAAAAATTCCTCCACCTGCTCGGCCGTGGCGGCGCAGCTGCCCTGACAGATGCCGGGCTTGCCGCCGCCGCGGCCATTGAGGGCGGCGTTGAGGGCTTTGGTGAGGGGACGGACATCGCCGCCGGAGCGTGCGATGCAGTAGCCGGTGCCCTTCTCGTTGGGGGTCAGAGCGGCGCACAGGCCGGTGGTGGCCTCGCTCAGCCGCGCAGCCAGACGGTGCAGGCCGTCCGGGTCGAGGCCGGGAACGATCCGGATGGCGGTCTCGTCGGGGCCGAGCTGTGCGGCCATGGCGTCGAACAGCTGCTGACAGAGGCCAAAATGGGCAAATTTCAGGGCCGTGTACTCGTCGTACACCCGGTGGACGGCCACGGCGGTCTGGTCGGCCTTGGCCGAGAGGAGGGCGCCGATGTCGGCCTGACGGCTCCGCATGGCCTGCGCCTCCCGCAAGGCCCGCCCGCCGCAGACCACGCTGAGCCGGACGCCGCCCTTGTAGTTCTCGGAGGCCAGGATCTTGATCTGGCCCACCTGACCGGTGGTGGCGGTGTGGGTGCCGCAGCAGGCGCAGACGTCCGCGCCCGGGATGGTCACGATGCGCACCTGCCCGGCGATCTCCTTCTTGCTGCGGTAGGTCAGAGCCGCCAGCTCTTCGGGGGTGGGGTAGGTGATGACCACCGGCACATCCTCCCAGATGACCCGGTTGGCGGCAGTCTCGGCCTCCCGCAGGCCCTCGGCAGAGATGGGCACGCTGGTGTCCATCCGCACGGCGTCAGAGCCGATGTGGAAGCCGACGTTTTCGGCCCCGAACATCTGGTGCAGGATGCCGGAGAGGATGTGCTCGCCGGTGTGCTGCTGCATCTTGTCGAAGCGCCACGCCCAGTCGATGGCTCCGGTGACGGCGGTGCCGGGCTGTGCCGCCTCGGGCAGGGCATCCACTGTGTGCCAGATGACGCCGCCCGTCTCGTGGACATCGGTGACGTGCAGCACCGTGCCGTCGGCGAGGGTCAGAGTGCCCCGGTCGGCAGGCTGTCCGCCGCCCTCGGGGTAGAACACCGTGCCGTCCAGAGCGATGCGCCCGCCGCCGGTCTTTGCGTCCGCCTCTGCCGCAAGGATGACCCCGGCGGCACTTTTGCAGAATGCGTCTTTCTCGAAATATTTTTCCGTGCGCTGCATGGCACGATACCTCCTGAATCTAAGAACTACTAAGGGCAAGCCGCCTTCCCGATAAAATCAAGTATACCACGTTTTTTGCCTGTGGAAAATAGTCTTGGCTTATGTTATGATAGAAAACAGCGAAACCGGAAATTTGAAAAACGAGGAAGGTATCATCATGCGTGAAAGTGGAATCCTGATGCCGGTGTCCAGCCTGCCCGGCCCTTATGGTATTGGCTGCTTTGGCGCCGAGGCGCTCAAGTTCGTGGACTTTCTGGCCGCTGCGGGCCAGCACATCTGGCAGCTGCTGCCCCTCAGCCCTACCGGCTACGGCGACAGCCCCTACCAGAGCTGCTCTGCCTTTGCGGGCAACCCCTATTTTATCGACCTCGACGCGCTCAAGGCCGACGGCCTGCTGACCGCTGCCCAGCTCAAGGCAGAGCCGTGGGGCACCGACCCGCTCTCGGTGGATTACGGCACCCTCTACACCAGCCGCTACAAGGTCCTGCGGGCGGCCTATGCCGCATGGCGGGAGAAGTACGCCGGACGCTTCGGCTGTGCCCACTATTACCCCGACGACTACTATGCGTTCACCCTCACGAATGAGAGCTGGCTGAACGATTACGCGCTGTACATGGCCCTCAAGACCGCCAACGGGATGAAGAGCTGGGCCGAGTGGCCCCGGGAGTACCGTCTGCGGGACGCCGGAGCGCTGGCAGAGTTCGCCGCCGGGCAGGAAGAGGAGATCGGTTTCTGGAAATTCTTGCAGTATGAGTTTGCAGTCCAGTGGAAGAAGGTCAAGGACTACGCAAACGAAAAGGGCATAAAGATCCTCGGCGACATCCCCATCTATGTCTCCGCCGACTCGGTGGACGCATGGGTGGGCGGCGAGCTGTTCGAGCTGGACGCGCAGGGCGGCTTTGCCCGCGTGGCCGGGTGCCCGCCGGATTACTTCTCCGCCGACGGCCAGCTCTGGGGCAACCCGCTGTATAACTGGCCGTATCATAAACAGACCGGATATGCATGGTGGGTGCGCCGCGTCCGCCATGCCCTCGGGATCTACGACCTGCTCCGCATCGACCACTTCCGAGGCTTTGACACCTACTGGGCCATCCCGGCAGGCAGCTCCACCGCCCGCACCGGCAAGTGGGAGAACGGCCCCGGCATGGACCTGTTCCGTGCGCTGGAAGCGGCCCTCGGCAAGCTGCCCATCATCGCCGAAGATCTGGGCGACCTCGTGCCCAGTGTCCGCAAGCTGCTGGCCGACAGCACTTTCCCGGGCATGAAGGTCCTTCAGTTCGCCTTCGGCGGCGGCGACAACGAGTATCTGCCCCACAACCACGTCAAGAACAGCGTGGTCTACCCGGGTACTCACGACAACACCACCCTCACCGACTGGTGGGTGAACGCCGCCCCCGCCAAGGAGAAAGCCAACGCTGCCGCCTACCTCCACCTGACCCCCTGCAAGCCCACCGCCAAGGAGGTGGCAGCCGTCAGGACGGATGCAGCCCGCATCGCCCTTCTCCGCGCCGCCCTCGGCTCGGTGGCCGACCGGGCCATCATCCCCATGGCAGATTGGCTGGGGCTGGGCGCGGAGGCCCATTTGAACACCCCCGGCAAGCTGGGCGGCAACTGGGCATGGCGTGCCGCAGAGGGCTTCGATACGGCCCTGCTGGCCGGCCGCATTGAGGCCGAGTGTGCGGTCTACTGCCGCGCCAAGGAGCCGGTCGAAAAAAAAGAGAAGACCTCAAATTGACGGAATTGTAAAAAATCTTTTTGAAAATTGTGCGTTTTGCTGGTAAGCGCCCCGCCATCGTGCTATAATCGAAAGAGACACAGTCGGGTATAAGAACTGTGCAAAGGCAGAGCGCCGGGAAGGAGAACCCGGCACGGAAGATGGGGAGAAACGCATGAAAAATGAATGGACGGAACAGGACCTGCGGCAATTCGTCGAAAGTTCGCAGCCTGTGTTTCAGGATGTGAGCCTGACGCAGGTGGACGAGGACGCCGCACGCTGCTGGCAGGACGATGGTCTGATGGTGGACTACGAGCTGCGCGGCGGTCAGGTGGACTGTGTGCTGCGCCGCTGCGTCGTGGCAGACGGCAAGGTATGGCAGCTGCAGATGACTGCGCCGCTGGCAGGCAGCGACCTGCCCGAAGACCGGATGACCCCGCGGGAGCGGGAACTGTGCCGCGACGATATGAACCACGATTTCTTGTCGGGGGTGTTCAACCGCCGCTACTATGAGACGGAGTTCTGCACCAAGCTCGACGAATGGACCGACCGCCACCGCTGCGCGGCGCTGGCGCTGGTGTCCATCGATGACGCAGCAGCGCTTTCCGCCCGGGAAAACGAGGCGGTCATGGGCCAGCTGGTCTGCTTCGTGGCGAACCAGTGGAAAAAGCACTTCGACCAGCCTGCCGAGCGGGTGGTCTGCCGCCTGAGCGACACCCTGTTTGCCATCGGCTGCGCCGACCGCACCCGCCGCGAGCTGGAAGAGGAGCTGAAAGCCATCTACGCCGGGATGCCCAAGGAGTGTGTGGCCTCGGTGGGACTGATGCGCCGGGTGCCCTTCACCCAGTCCATTGGCGTGGCCGGTACCCGCGAGGTGCGCTGCAAGAACTGGGACGCCCTCTATGACCTGTGCCAAAAGCGGCTGGCCGCTGCGCAGGCCGCAGGCGGCGACCGGGTCTACGACGGCGAATAAGATGCATAAGATCCCCCTTTTGAGAGAGAATAGACTCAAAAGGGGGATTTTTGTATGGAAAACCAGAAAAACGACAACCTCAATATGCTGGAAGCCATCGTGCAGAACACCGAGATGGGAAAGAACACGCTCGACCAGCTGGTGCCGATGGCAGACAACGAGCAGTTCAAGGCGGAGCTTCTGCGCCAGCGCAACATCTACCGCCAGCTCAATCAGGAGGCCCACGCGGCCATCGACGCCTGCGGCGGCTCGGCACAGGGCCAGAGCGCCATGGCGAAGCTCAACACCAAGGTGAGCATCGGCATGAAGACCATCACCGACAAATCCACCCGCAACCTCGCCGAGATGCTCACGCAGGGCAGCAGCATGGGGGTCGTGGACTGCATCAAATCCCAGAAGGACTATCCCGACGCCGCGCCCGGGTCGAAGCGGCTGATGCAGAAGCTGCAGGATTTTGAGGAGGACAACCGGCTGAAGCTGGAACAGTATCTTTGAGGTTTTGATGAAACTTCTGATGCAGCGATAAAAAAAGCTCCTGCCGGACAATGCGGCAGGAGCTTTTTGCAGGTGCAGTTAGAGGGACTCGACCATTGCGGCGACGATTTTGGTCGCGGTAGCGACATACTCGCCGATGCTGAACTTCTTGACGACCAGCACTTCGTGGCCATCCTCGTCAGCGTTGTCGCTCATGGCGCGGAGGATGACGCAGGGGACGCCGTTCTTGGCGGCGATCTGACTCACGGCTGCGCCCTCCATCTCCACGCAGTCGGGGGCGCATTTGGCCTCAATGGCGGCCTTGGTGGCGCTGTCGCCCACGAACAGGTCGCCGGTGGCGATCTTGCCCACCAGAGCCTTGACGCCTGCATCGGCGCAGGCTTTCTCGGCGGCAGCGATGAGAATGGCGTCGCCGGTGTACTCCTTCAGGAAGGGCGGGTTCTGGCAGATCATATCCAGCTGGGCGTCGTGGTAGAGCACCGTCTTGCCGATGACCACATCACCGATGCCGATCTTGCTGGTCATGTTGCCTGCAATGCCGGAGAAGATGATCTTCTCGGCCCCGAACTTGGTGATGAGCACCTGCGTGGTGGCGGCGGCGTTGGCCTTGCCCATGCCTGCGCAGCAGACCACCACCTGCTTGCCGGCCAGCGTGCCCTTATGATATTCCACGCCGCCGTAGGGCTCTACAGTGACGTTTTCCAGCTTGGCACAGAGCTGGTCTACTTCGTCGGGCATGGCGCCCATAATACCTAAAATCATATCAGACCTCGTTGTTTTGAATCGTGGTTGACACCTGCTGCAAGGCGGCAGATCGAAGAAATAAAAAGGGAAGCGGCTTCACGCGCCTGTGGCGCGGGGGTAGAGCGCGGTTACGCGGGGTTAAGTTCTCTTTTGCGTGCCAAAAGAGAACCAGAAAAGCACCAGCGATTTCGACGCGCTGGATCCACGAGAAAGGGGCTGCTCGCCCCTTTCAGACCCCAAAGGAGTTGTCGAAGCACAAAAATGCTAGCCGCTTCGCTAAACGCATTTTTTGTACTTCTCCGGTTTACGGCTCCGCCGATGGTGTTACGTTTTCGCAGAACTTTACGTTCTGCAAGGGCGTAAAGTCTGCTGCGAAGCAGCAAATGGGAGAAACGAGAAAAAAGCGTTAAGCGCAGCGGCTAGCTTTTTTCCGTTTCGACTTCTTCTTTGGAATCGTTAAGGGCGAGCAGCCCTTAACTCGTTGCGGGGAGAGTGGAGTCCAGAGGTAGGGAGGGGGGAGTCGAAACACCCCTCCCTGCCTCTGGCCCGCGCGGAGCGCAAGCCACTTGACCGCAAGAGAAAAACTGTCCCGCGCTACCAGCGCGAAACCCCACTTAAAGAAAGCTTAGCCCTACTGCAACAGCAAAAATCAGACGTTGAACAGGAACTCGATGACATCGCCGTCCTTGACGACATATTCCTTGCCCTCGGTGCGCTGCAGGCCCTTGGCCTTGACGGCAGCATAGTCGAAGTTGTTGGCCTCGAGGTCGCTGTAGCCGATGACGCTGGCACGGATGAAACCGCGCTCAAAATCGCTGTGGATCTTACCGGCAGCCTGCGGGGCCTTGGTGCCCTTGCGGATGGTCCATGCGCGGCACTCCTTCTTGCCGTCGGTCAGGAAGGAGATGAGGCCCAGCAGGTCGTAGCTGGCGGTGATGAGGTTGTCGAGGCCGCTGGCCTCGATGCCCATCTCGGCGAGGAAGGCTTTCTTCTCCTCGGGGGTGTAGTCGGCGATGTCCTCCTCGGTCTTGGCGCAGATGGGGATGTAACGTGCACCCTCTTCCTTGGCGCGTGCAGCCACCAGCGGGACGTACTTGTTGTTCTCGATGCCCTCCATCAGGTCGTCCTCGCCCACGTTGCAGGCGTAGAGGACGGGCTTGCTGCTCAGCAGGCCCATCTCGTGGAGCACGGCCTGCTGCTCGGCGTCGCTCTCGTCGAAGTCGAAGCTGCGGGCGGGCTTGCCGCTTTCCAGATGAGCAGCAAGCTGCTGCAGCCATGCAGCCTCGGCGGCGGCTCCCTTGTTGTTGCCGCTCTTTGCAGCCTTGGCCATCCGGCCTGCGCGGTTCTGGACGACCTCGAGGTCGGAGAGGATCAGCTCATAGTCGATGGCGTCGATGTCAGAGATGGGGTCCACGGCCTCGGCCTTGGTCACATCCTCCACGACATGGATGATGTTGTCGTCGTCAAAGCAACGCACCACATGGACGATGGCGTCGCACTCGCGGATGTGGCCGAGGAATTTGTTGCCGAGGCCTGCGCCCTGACTTGCGCCCTTCACGAGGCCCGCGATGTCCACGAACTCCACGATGGCGGGGGTCTTCTTGTTGGTCTGCCAGATCTCAGCCAGCTTGTCCAGCCGCTTGTCGGGCACGGCCACGATGCCGCTGTTCGGCTCGATGGTGCAGAAGGGATAGTTTGCGGCCTCCGCGTTTTTGGTGGAGGTGATGGCATTGAACAGAGTGGACTTGCCGACGTTGGGCAGGCCGACGATACCAAGTTTCATATAAAATACGCTCCTTCACGTCTGATAGACATATTGATACATCTATCATTATACGCGAAGGAGCGTAGGAGTGCAAGGGTCAATCCTTCAGTTTGCTCAGATAGCGGTAGATCGTCGCCTCCGAGGAGCCGAGCTGCGCTGCCACCTCGCTGACAGCGCCCTTCATATAGAAGATGCCTGCCTGCTGCAGGTCTTCCACGATGCGTATTTTTTCGTCCATCGTCAGGCGGTCGGGAGGCAGGACACTGCCGGTCACATCGGTGATGGCAGCCTGCACCGCGTCGGGGAGGCTGCTGACGAAATTTTCAACGCCCAGTGTGGGGCTTGGCTCCTGATGCGCCCCACAGAGGGCCAGAAGCTCCTGCGCTATCCGGCTGTATTTGGCGGCGTCAAAGTTGATGCAGAGCATCCCGATAAGCTCACTGCCGTCTTTGATAAACATGGTGGAGGAGCGCAGCCGCCCCTTGGCCTGCGATGCACCTTGATAGCCCGCAACGTAGGGCTGCTTCTCGTACACCCTGCCGTGGATGAACCGCAGCGCCATGTTGGACAGCGGCGCACCCTCGGTGCGGCCGCTGATGTTGTTGTTCACGATGGCTGCGATGGTGCCCTCCTCGCTGGTCAGATCATGCAGCACCACCTCATAGTCCGGCCCCAACGCCTCACCCAGAAACGAAACCAGCGTCCGATACGGCTCCAGCCTTGCGTCCATGTATGTCACCACTTTCCATTGCTTCATAAGAAAAATAATGAGAATTTATTCTCATATCTCTGCCTGTATCATATCACGTTCGTCGGCTGTTGACAATGATGATTCGAAAACTCGCTGAAAATTCGTGAAACTGCTTCAAAAAATCTCGCGGATTTGTCACAAGTGATAATAATTTATCATCAAGAGAAAAAATTGTTGACTTTTGCCGCACGCCGCGTTAGGATAGGGGCAGGACAAGGGACACGAGGGCAAGCCGTGCCCCTGCAATTCGGAAAAAGGAGAGAGAATTATGAAACAGGCAATCGCCACTGTGCAGGCGCCCGCAGCCATCGGGCCGTATTCGCAGGGCATCGCAGCAGGCCAGACGGTCTACGTCTCCGGCCAGCTCCCCATCGACCCCGCTACCGGGGCCATCCCCGAGGGCATCGCGGCCCAGACCGCGCAGTCCCTCAAGAACATTCAGGCCATCCTTGCCCAGCAGGGCATGACACTGGCAGATGTAGTGAAGACCACGGTCTTCCTTGCAGACATGAATGATTTTGCCGAGATGAATCAGGTCTACGGCGAGTACTTCGCACAGCCCTTCCCCGCACGGAGTGCCGTGCAGGTGGGCCGTCTGCCCAAGGACGCACCGCTGGAGATCGAATGCATCGCCGTGAAATAACAGAGCATCCTATAGCAGTTTGCGTTTTTAATGCACAAGCAACATCCGCAAACTGCATATCGCAAATATGCTATTTTGATAGGCACTATTTTTGAAAATTGCGATAAAAGAGAAAGAGACGGTGCAATACTATGGAACAAAATATGTTCATCCGCATCCTGAACAGTGAGATGGAGCTGGCTACCGGCTGCACCGAGCCGGGCGCTGTGGCCCTGACTGCCGCCGAGGCAGGTCAGGCCCTGCGGAAGGCCGGTGTGGACAAGGCCGAGGAGATCACGGTCAACGCCAGCATCAACATCATCAAGAACGCCATGTCGGCGGGCATCCCCGGCACCGATTACGAGGGCATGGACTATGCCGCCGCCATCGGTGCGCTGGGCGGCGACCCGGTCTACCTTCTGGAGGTCATGAACCATGTCCCCCGTGAGACGGTGGAGGCGGCCGCCGCGCTGGTCAAGGCCGGCAAGGTCAAGGTGAATGTGGCGCAGGTGCCCCAGAAGCTCTACATTGAGGTCATCGCCAAGGGCGGCGGCCACACCGGCCGCGCCATCGTCCGCGACCTGCACACCAACGTCGTGCTGGTGGAGCAGGACGGCACGGCGACCCTCGACAAGCAGGACGCGGATACCGCCGCATCCGGCGACAGCGATGTCGTCACCCCGGAGCAGATCGCGTCCTTCCTGACCGTCCGCTCCATCTGGGACTACTGCACCAAGGAGCTTGACCCCATGCACGACCCCATCGACATCATCCGCAGCGCCGTGCGGGTCAACTCCGTCATCAGCGATGAGGGGCTTTCCAAGGAATACGGCCTTGCCATCGGACGCAATCTCGACCTCAACTGCCGCAAGGGCCTCATGACCCGCGACCTGACCACCAACTCCATGATCGCCGCCGCCGCCGGTGCAGACGCCCGCATGGCAGGCGCGCCGGTGTCGGTGGTGGCCAACTCCGGCAGCGGCAATCAGGGCATCACCGCAACGATGCCCGTCGTGGCAGCCGCCCGCTGGCTGGGCATCGATGAGCCGACCATGCTGCGTGCCGTCACCCTGTCCAACCTCATCGCCATCCGCATCAAGTCGAAGTTCGGACGCCTGAGCAACCTCTGCGGCGCGACCGTCGCCGGGACCGGCGCGGCCTGCGGCATTACATACCTGCTGGGCGGCGGCTATCACGAGATCTGCTGCGCCATCCAGAACATGGTGGGCAATGTCACTGGCATGGTGTGTGACGGCGCAAAGGCAGACTGCGCGCTGAAGATCTCCACCTGCGTCAATGCCGCCTGTCAGGCAGCGGCCATGGGCACCCGCGGCGTCCGTGTCCAGAGCACGGACGGCATCGTGGAGGAGAACGTGGAGCGCACGCTGGATAACTTCGCCATCCTGAGCACCCACGGCACCAGCGACAGCGTCATCCTCGACCTGATGCTCAACAAAGACCACACTCCGGATGCCCAATAAGCGTCCTCACCCTCTAGCAAGCCTGCATCCGCATCCTGCAAAAAACGCCCTGCGCCCACAGCGCAGGAGAAGATTAGGGGTAAAATGTTATGAAAAAGCTATTCAATAATCTGCCGTTCCGGCTGCTTCTCGGCATCATCATCGGCGTTATTCTGGGCCAGATCTTCCCCGAAAGCGTCATGAAGGTCGTCGTTACCTTACAGTATATCATGGGCCAGCTCATCACCTTCTGTGTGCCGCTCATCATCATCGGCTTCATCGCCCCGTCCATCACCAAGCTGGGCAAGAACGCCTCCCGTCTGCTGGGCGTGGCGATCGTCATCGCCTACGTTTCCTCCGTCTGCGCAGCCCTCATGAGCACCACCGCAGGCTACGCCCTCATCCCGCACCTGTCCATCGACACCGAGGTGGCTGGTCTGAAGACCCTGCCCGGCGTCGTCTTTGAGCTGAACATCCCCCAGATCATGAGCGTCATGAGCGCCCTCGTGCTCAGCGTTCTGGTGGGTCTGGCCGCTACCTGGACCAACAGCAAGCTGACCTGCGACATCCTCGGCGAGTTCCAGAACATCGTGCTGGACATCGTCGGCAAGATCATCATCCCCATGCTGCCCTTCTATATCGCTGCTACCTTCTGCAACCTGAGCTATGAGGGCATGATCACCCACCAGCTGCCCGCCTTCCTCCAGATCATCCTCATCGTTATGGCTGGCCACTATATCTGGCTGGCTGTCCTGTATCTGCTGGCCGGCGCATACTCCGGCAAAAATCCGTGGGAGGTCCTGCGCCACTACGGCCCCGCTTACCTGACCGCTGTCGGCACCATGTCCAGCGCCGCCACTCTGGCTGTCGCTCTGGACTGCGCCCGCAAGAGCAAGGTCCTGCGCAAGGACATGGTCAGCTTCGGCATCCCCCTGTTCGCCAACATCCATCTGTGCGGCTCTGTCCTCACTGAGGTCTTCTTCTGCATGACCATCTCCAAGATCCTCTACGGCCACCTGCCCAGCATCGGCACCATGATCCTCTTCTGCGCCCTGCTCGGCATCTTCGCCATCGGTGCTCCCGGCGTCCCCGGCGGCACGGTCATGGCTTCTCTGGGCCTCATCACTGGCGTCCTGATGTTCGACGATGCCGGCACCGCTCTGATGCTCGCCATCTTCGCCCTGCAGGACAGCTTCGGCACCGCCTGCAACGTCACCGGCGACGGCGCTCTGACCCTGATGCTGACCGGCTACGCCGAGAAGCACGGCATCCAGAACAACGACAACCTCCAGACCCCGATCCTGTAAGGACCATCAAAAGATTTGAGCGCATTTCCCTGAAAATACCGGAAACCGGGCTGCGTCCCCCATTCTGACCGGCCCGTGTGATGCAAAAGGGGCTTCCTGCAAAGGAGGCCCCTTTTGTTATGCATAAAAAGAGGGATGAAGGCGGCGCTTGGAGAGATTTGTGAAACAAACGGGAGTACACTGCAACAAAAAATGAAAAGACTTGATTTTGAATGACAAGCATGGTATTGTTATGTTGAACAATGCATATATAAAAAGACTTGAGATAATTGTGCTTATAGAAGAGAATGGGTAGCTTGGGGGCAGAAAAATGAAAATTCTGGTTGAAACAGGACAATACGATATACCGTGGTTGGCGGTTGGAAAACGGTTCGCATTATGGCTTTTAAGCATACCAATAAATTTGATCCCAATATTGCTCAAATACATTGCCAAATTGAAACCACAGGATTTTCATGGTATATCTTCATACTTTGCAAGCGTCTTTTCGGATTTGGATATAACATTTATTGTTGCAAGTGTGCTGTTTGTTCTGTGTATAGAAGGATATTTTACAGAGGCGGAAGTGCCACAGATTTATAAAAAATTTCAGTTGATATGTCTTATTTATTTTACAGTGACAATCCTCTTATATACAGTGTTCACCTTTCGAAACGATCTGTTTGGAATGATGAGTATCTTGACAGCAGTAAAGTATAATTTGATACTGATTCTATTAACGGTAATTTTGGGATTTTTTTGTACGGTGTCCATTTCCTTGGAAAAAAGTGAGGCAAAATTATGATTGGATTTATATTACTGGCGCTGCCGATCGTAGTGTTGAGTGTAGCAATCTCTTACTTTGCACTTTTTTTATGGGGACTAAAGAAAAATGGACAACTGAATATATTTCATAGAAAAGAAAAAAAGCCCAATACGATCTTGGAATATGACAGAAGACAGAGCTTTGAAAATGATCGGATGATCTTAAACATAAGATGCAGTAATCTGGATTATTTAAAGCTGCAAGATGAATTAAAAGACATCGATGTTGAGATCGAAAAAAGGTCCAAAGAAATAAGAATAGTTGATAATCGAGAAATAGTTTCTAATACTTTTGATTTGGTCAAGAAAGAAATTCTTCAAACGAACATTCAATCACCTCCTAAAAGAACAACTGGAAAGAACAAGGCTTTTATAATGGATTTAAACGAGAGTGTGACATCTATGGAGGGGCTATATGCAAATTTTGGAATTTAACAGTGAAATAAGAAAACTTCTACAAAGATATAAGCTTGATGAAGAAATCGATAAACTCAATGCATGTTCACTGGTCTATGGATTGCTGGAAAAATGTGAAAATGAGTGGAAGGCACTGAAAACTTTTTTTGAGGAAGTGGAGAGCGCTGATTTTTCCGGAGAAGAGGAAGTGCCGGCTCGATATTCGGAAACAGAATTCAAAGCGTTTCGGAAACAATATGGGGAAATTGTTGAAGCATCGTTTGAAAGTTTGCTTGCGCAGAATTTGAGCGAAGAAGAATTCTACGAAAAATTGTGGGTGTTCATGAAAAATACACCTAGTATAGAGCAACTCGATGCAAAGGTTTTTGCTTTGTATGATCTGTGGACAGACCCAAGAATCCCATATTTTCATGTAGGAACAGGACTCTCGATGTCAAATCAGAGATTCCGGGACATTTCCAAAGGGCTGGAACAAAATATAGAAAAAGCACGGTTCGTTTTATATACGAATTATTATACTCAACGAACCAGTCGTGCATCGGAGCTGTTGAAATTATTAAAGGAATGCTCGACGGAAGAAGAACAGGCGGTTTTGATGGCACATATTCTATCATTATCAGCCACAAGCTCATCTCGGACGATACGAGAGCTTTTGGAGAAGATTGTTTCAGAGAGAAGAGAGGAACGGTAAGCTCCCAATAATTGCAGGTGCGTTATGCATGAAAAGTGGGTTTTTCACGAAGAAAAGCCCACTTTTTCTAGGATAAATTGAAAAAATCATACAAAACCTTCTTTATTTTGTCATAACTGTCCCGTATAATAGAATATGAGTTAAACTCGGGATCGCAGCCGGTGCCCGTGCGGGGCTGGCTTTTGACTGGATAGAGGAGGAACACTCACATGGCAAACGAAAAGATCCTCGTCGTGGACGACGATACCAACATCTGCGAGCTGCTGCGGCTCTACCTGACCAAGGAGGGCTATCAGGTCACGACCGCCAACGACGGCGAAGAGGGCCTTGAGAAATTCAACCAGCTCAAGCCTGATATGGTGCTGCTGGATGTGATGATGCCCAAGATGGACGGCCTCGAGGTCTGCCGCCGCATCCGCAAGCTGGGCAATACCCCGGTCATGATGCTGACGGCCAAGGGCGAGACCTTCGACAAGGTGCTGGGCCTTGAGCTGGGCGCAGACGATTACATGGTCAAGCCCTTCGACACCAAGGAAGTGGTGGCCCGCATCAAGGCGGTGCTCCGCCGCTGCACCGCCGCCACCACCCAGACCGAGAGCACCGAGGGCGTCATCGAATTCGACAACCTCCGCCTCGACATGAACAGCTACGAGCTGCGGGTCAAGGGCAAGGTGGTGGAGGCTCCCCCGAAGGAGCTGGAGCTGCTGAACTGCCTCGCCTCCCACCCCAACCGGGTCTACACCCGCGACCAGCTGCTGGACGAGGTGTGGGGCTTCGAGTACTACGGCGACAGCCGCACCATCGACGTCCATGTCAAGCGCCTGCGCGAGAAGCTGGCCGGGGCCTCCGACAAGTGGGAGCTGAAGACCGTCTGGGGCGTGGGCTATAAGTTCGAGGTGCGTCAGTAATGCGCAAAAGTATCCCAGTTGCGTTCTTTTCGCTCATGAGCACTCTGCTCATCTTCGGCACGGTGGTCATGGGCGGCTCTGAGCTGGTGCTCTTCAGCCGGTATTTTGCGCAGGAGCGGTACGATACGCTGGATGAGGTGGTCAACGTCGCCCAGCGGACGGCGTCCTACCTTGTGCAGGAGGCCTCTCTGCCCGAGGGCGAAGAGCTGGAAGCCCTGAGCACCAAGCTCGAGATCATCGGCGAGAGCGCGGAGGCCTATCTGTTCTTCACCGACTGCGACGGCAATGTGATGCTGGCGTCCGTGCCGGAAAAGCTGACCGGCGATACGGTGGAGGCTGAGGTGCTGGAAAAGGCGGGCAAGGCCAAGGAGAACTACCATCTCTTCGACACACTGGGTGGTATGCTGGCGGAGAAAAGCTACATCTCGGTGCGTGAGATGCGCAGCGAGGACGGCGCGTGCACCGGTTACCTCTTTCTCTGCTCGTCCGGCGAGCGGCTGGCGGAGTTCCGCAGAGAGTTCTTCTCGAACTTTTTCCTCTCGGCCTGTCTGATGCTGCTTCTGGCCAGCGTGCTCACGAAGGTGATGATGCACAAGCTCACCGACCCGCTCCAGAAGGTGACGGACGCGGCCCAGCGCTTCGGCGGCGGCGACCTGTCCGTCCGGGTCGAGGGCGTGGACGGCGAGGGCGAGGTGGCCGACCTTGCCCGCACCTTCAATAAGATGGCAGACAACATCCAGTCCAACGACAATTCCCGGGGCCAGTTCATGGGCAACATCGCCCACGAGCTGCGCACCCCCATGACGACCATCAAGGGCTTCATCGACGGAATTCTGGACGGCACCATCCCGCCCGAGATGCAGAACCACTACTTGCAGCTGGTCAGCGAGGAAACGGGCCGTCTGGCCCGCCTCATCCAGAATATGCTGGACCTGTCCAAGCTGGAGAGCGGCGAATATCAGGTGAATGCCCGGATGTTCAACATCTGGGAGACCCTCACCGGCGTGGCTCTCTCGGCCGAACAGCGCATCAACGACGGGATGATCGACATCGACGGCCTGACGATGGACGAGAAGGTACTGGTCTACGCCGACCCCGACCTCATCCATCAGGTGGCCTATAACCTGCTGGACAACGCCATCAAGTTCACCCCCGCCGGCGGCACCATCCGCTTCGGGGTGGAAAAGCTCGGCCCGGAGGTGGAGGTCTCCATCTGGAACTCCGGTCAGGGCATCAGCCCCGAGGCGCTGCCCTACGTCTTCCAGCGCTTTTATAAAGAGGACCAGTCCCGGGGCCTCCACGCCCGGGGCGCAGGCCTCGGCCTGAACATCTGCAAGGTGCTGGTCAACCTCTCCGGCGGTCAGATCCGCGTCGAGAGCCAGCAGGGCGAGTGGTGCAGATTCGTGTTCACCCTGCCCGTCCAGCCCCCGAACCCCGGCGGCATGAAGCGTCTGCCCGACGAGAGCGGCCTTCCCGGCGCAGTGGAAGACCCGGCCAGCATGAAGCCGGTAGACTGAATCACAGCGGTCAGACTGCTCCCCAGAGGAGCGGTCTGGCTGCTTTTTGCATTGCAGAAGAAGGGGTGCGGGCGGAGTTTACGTCTTTTCCGTGAAAAACACGGCGGCGGGTTTGATTTTTTCGCCGTTTTCATGTAAACTATAAACAACTATGCCGACTGTCCCCCACAGGGGGCGGCGGCAGGGCAAAAACACAAAAAATCTCTTGGAAACAACAGGGAGTAAAATAAAATGACAACGATCAGTCCTTCGATCCTTTCGGCTGACTTCAGCAAGCTCGGCGCAGACTGCCGCATGGTGCTGGATGCCGGCGCAAAAATGCTGCATTATGATGTGATGGACGGCCACTTCGTGCCGAACATCAGCTTCGGCGTCCCGGTGCTCAAGAGCCTGCACAAGGCCATGCCGGATGCGTTCTACGACGTCCATCTGATGATCACCCACCCGCAGCAGTACGCTGAGGCCTTTGCCAAGGCCGGTGCCAGCCTGCTGAACTTCCACCTCGAGTGCGATGACGACATTCAGGAGACCATTGACGCCATCAAGGCGCAGGGCTGCAAGGTGGGCATGACCATCAAGCCCGGCACTCCGGTGGAGGAGCTGGGCTATTATCTCGACCAGCTGGACCTCGTGCTGGTCATGAGCGTGGAGCCGGGCTTCGGCGGGCAGAAGTTCATGCCCTCGGCCCTCGACAAGCTCCGCTGGCTCAAGACAGAGAAGGAGCGCCGGGGCCTGCGCTTCCTGCTGGAAGTGGACGGCGGCGTGGACGCCGCCACCGCTCCGCAGTGCGTCGCCGCCGGTGCAGACGTTCTGGTGGCAGGCAGCGCCATCTATGGTGCGGCCGACCCCGCTGCCGCCGTCCGCGCTCTGGCCGCGCTCTGAGAGGGAACGGCCCATGGATGAAGCATTGATCCGGAAGCAGGAAGAAGAGCTGCAGCACACCGGCAGATACTACAAGCACATCTGCTTTCTCTGCGTGCCGCTGCTCTTCGTCTCCTGCTACCTTTACGGCCTGCGCCCGCTGCTGCTCTGCGGCTTTGCGCTGCTGATGGGCAACCTGTGCGACCGGCTCATCTCGCTGCTGCGCCGCCGCGTCTACCGGCCCGGGGACTATTCCAACGAGAGCTTCGCCCTCGTCATCGCACTGCTGATGCCTGCGACGGTGGACTGGTATGTCCTCGCCGCTGCCATCGTGGCCGGTGTCCTCATCGGCAAAGAGGTCTTCGGCGGCTATGGCAGCTACCCCTTCAACCCGGCTGCCGTGGGCTATGCGGTGGCGGCGGTGTCGTGGCCGGAGCAGGTGTTCCGCTATCCGACCCCTTACACCAGCATCCCCCTGTGGGACGCCTCCGGCGTGGCCACAGCCAGCACCATCTCGGATACTCTGCGCAGCGGCGGCCTCATCAACCTGAGCGGTCTGTCGCTGGCGCTGGGCGAGTATGCCGCCCCGATGGGCGCAGGCTCGGCCCTCGTGCTGGCGGCCTGCGGGCTTTTCCTCTGGGTGCAGAAGGACATCAAGCTGAGCGCTGCCCTGAGCTTTCTCGTCACGGCGGGCGTCATCGTCTTCCTCTTCCCGCGTCAGCTGGGCCTGACCGAGGATGCGTCCTTTGCCGTCAGCGCCATGTTCCGTCTGCGCTGCGTGCGCGACGAACTGCTGACGGGCGCGATGATCTTCAGCGCCGTCTTCCTGCTCAACGAGCCGTATACCTGTGCCCACCACCGGCTGGGCCGCATCCTCTACGGCATCATGGTGGGCGCCTTCACGATGGGCTTCCGCTACTTCGGCGTCTATGAGACGGGCGTCTGCTTCGCGCTGCTGGCTGTCAACAGCATCTCCGGCTGGCTCGACCGCACCGAAGTCCATCTCTACGAGCTGCTCCACAGCAGCTGGAAAAAGCAGACCGGAAAGGGGGATGCCGTATGAAGCGGAGAAGTGCAGAACTCATCGCCCGCGACCCGGAGCGATTCTTCCACCATGACCGCGTCTTCCTGAACAATCCCGTGGTCATGCAGGGCATGGGCCTTGCGCCGCTGGTGGTCCTTGCCACCAACGGCCAGAACGCTCTGATGCTGGCGGCGGCGGTGGCGCTGCTGCTGACGCCCTCCCGTCTGCTGGCCTGTCTGCTGAGCCGCCTGTTCCCCCTGCGGGAGGAGCACCCGTCCAAAGCAGAACTGGAAAAGAAGCTGCTGCCCCGCAGCATCCTCTATTCGGGCAGCGCGGCGGTGGTCTATCTGGCAGCCTACCCCATCCTGAACCGCCTGTTCGGGGTGAGCCTGCTGGTGCTGGGCATCTACCTGCCCATGCTGGTGGTGGAGCCGCTGCTGACCTACCGCTTTGGCCGGGTGCAGGAGTCGCCCCGCAAGGCCCTCTCCAAGGGCGTGCGCATCACGGTGGGCTACAGCCTGCTGCTCCTGCTGCTGGGCTGCGTGCGGGAGTGGCTGAGCGCCGGTACAGTGTTCGGCCATCTGCTCAGCCGCCCCATCCTGCCGATGGCGGGGATGCCGGCAGGCGGCTTTATCGTGCTGGGCGTGCTGTGCGCTGTCTGGCGCACGCTGGCCAAGAAGCAGAAAGATTATCTGACATCGGAGGCCCGGGGCCTCATGGCAGTCTACCGCCAGAGAGAGGGGGAGCCTCAGGATGAGCAATGATGTGATACAGGCCGTCGGCGTCTTTTTCAGCTACGCCGTGCTGGCCATCTTTGCGCAGAATGCGGTGTTCACCCGCGGTCTGGGCGTCTCCCGGCTGGTCCAGCTGGTGGGCGACGAGCGCACCAGCAGCGGGTGGTTTGCCCTGCTGCTCTGCGTGACGCAGGTGCTGGTGGCTCCGCTGGCTTTCTATGCAGGCGGCTTCGCGGCCGCCCAGCCCAACTTCGCCCAGCTCCGCCCGCTGGTCTATCTGGCCTGCGTGGCGGTGGTGAGCCTGTTTGAATTCCTTGTGCTCTGGGCAGCGCGGGGCAGACACCACGGCGGCCAGCTGCTCCGCATCCTGCCTGCTGCCGCAGTCAACAGCGGTGTGCTGGGCACGGTGCTGGTGGAGCGCACCCAGAGCTTTACGCTGGAGCAGAGCATGGGCTTCGGCCTCGGCAGCGGCCTCGGCTATCTGCTGGCCGTCATGCTGGTGACGGAGGCCGACCACCGTCTGCGCAGCGAGGCCATCCCGGAGGCGTTCCGGGGCCTGCCCATCACGCTGGTCTATGTCGGCGTGCTGGCGCTGGCCATCTATGGTTTTACGGGCCACTCGGTGATCCTGTAAGGAGTGCAGGAGAAAGGGACGAACATGGCAAAGTATAAAAAGGTCAAGCGGTATCACCGCAGTTTTTACAGCCCCGGCATGTGGGCCAAGAAGGTCGTCGGCATCGTGGTGCTGGTGGCCGTGGTGCTGGTGGTGGGCTGGCTGGCTGCGCCCCATGTGCTGGACTGGGCCACCCACACCTGGTATACCGTGGTGCGCAACCGCGACCTCTCGGCCTCGTCCGGGTCGGCAGCGTCCAGCGTGGCTGCTTCGTCCGAGGCGGCGGCAGAGCCTGCGGCCTCCTCGGAGGCGCAGCCTGCTTCGTCGGAACCCGCCGCCGCGCCCGCCAATGCCATCATTGAGGGCAGCTGGGGCGTTCTGGACACCGCTGCGGCCCGGGATGAAGCTTCGCTGCGGGCTGCGGCGCAGGAGCTGGCCCGGCAGGGTGCGGCGTATGCCGTCGTGACCCTGAAGGACAGCAGCGGGCAGATCCTGTACCCCTCCGCCCTCCCCGCTGCGGCGGGCAGCATCGAGGGCGCATCCCTCGACCCGTCCCTCATCGCCTCGGTGCTGAAGGAGAACGGCCTTGTGCCGGTGGCCAAGCTGACTGCCTTCCGCGACCCCGCCGCCGCCCGCGCCAACCGCGGCATGGCCATCGGCTACACCGGGCAGGAATACCTCTGGCTGGACAATAAGGCCTCGGCCGGCGGCAACCCGTGGCTGAACCCCTATTCCGACGAGGCTGTGCAGTTCATCGGCGACCTCATCGGCGAGGTACAGAGCATGGGCTTCGACCATGTCCTGCTGGAAAATGTCCAGTTCCCGCTGGCCCAGAACGGCAAGCAGGACTTCGGCTCCACCGGCGGACGCGACCGCAGCGCCCAGTTGGCGGCGGACATCGCCCTGTGGGACGCCCGCTTCAGCGGCAGCGTTACCCTGTGGTACGGCTACTCGCTGGCGCAGGTGACGGACGGCGCTGCCACCGTGGGCGGCAAGGCCGATGCACTGGGCGTTAAGAATCTCGTCGTCGAGGTGCCCGCCAAGCAGACGATGGACGAAGCCGCCCGCAATGCGCTGAGCGACGCTCTGGCAGCCTCCGGCGTGGAGCACACTGTGTTCTGGGACGACGCTGCGGGGCTGTTCCGGTAAGAAGATCACGCGGCCTGTTTCGCTGCCGGTGATCGTATAGAGAGTGAGGAATGTAACCATGAAACCTGCATCCTGCTTTGGCCCGGCCCACATCCTTCTGCCCAGAGAGGACATCCCTCTGGAAAAGTGGGGCTGTGTGGCCTGTGACCAGTTTACCAGCGACCGTGCCTACTGGGAGCGGGCAGACGCTGCTGTGGGCAGCTGCCCCAGCACCCTGCGCCTCATCCTGCCGGAGGTCTACCTCGGGGACAAGGACGCGGCCCAGCGCGTGGAGCGCATCCACGCCGCGATGGACGCCTACAGCCGGGATGTGCTGACCCGCGCCGTGGACGGCTTCGTCTACGTCGAACGCACCGAGCAGAGCGGACGGGTGCGGCAGGGCCTTGTGGGTAAGATCGACCTTGAGGCCTACAGCTACGAGAAGGGCAGCCGCCCGGCCATCCGGCCCAGCGAGCGCACCGTCACCGAGCGCATCCCGCCCCGTATGACCGTGCGCCGGGGGGCGGCGCTGGAGACGCCCCATGTCATGATGCTGGCCGACGACCCCGGCTGCACCCTCATCGAGCCGATCGGCGCGCACAAGAGTGCGCTGAAAAAGCTGTATGAGGGCGAGCTGATGCAGGGCGGCGGCCACATCGCCGGATGGGCCGTGGAAGACCCCGCCCTGCTGGCCCAGATCGAGGCCGCACTGGCCGGGCTGGGCAGTCAGGAGGCCTTCGACGCCAAGTATCCGCAGGCCAAGGGCGCAGCGCCCCTGACACTGGCCGTGGGCGACGGCAACCATTCGCTGGCTGCGGCCAAGGCCTGCTGGGAGGAGCTGAAGCCCACCCTGACGCCGGAAGAGCGGGAGAACCACCCCGCCCGCTGGTGTCTGGCCGAGGTGTGCAACGTCCATTCGCCCGCCATCGAGATCGAACCCATCCACCGCGTCCTCTTCAACGTGGACTGCGGCGCGGTGCTGCTGGCCCTCATCGCGTGGAGCGACGCCAACATGGCTGGGATCTGCTTCGGCGACTCGAAGCAGCAGGCGTTCACGCTGGCAGGCCCCCATGTGTCCAATGTCCTCAGCTTTGAGGACCCCGTCGCCCCGCTGACCGTGGGCACGGTGGATGAATTTATCGAATATTTTATGGCCCGCCACAGCGAGGCTCGGGTGGACTATGTCCACGACGAGCCGGCTGTCCGCGCCCTGACCAAGCAGGGCGGCGTGGCTTTCCTGCTGCCGCCCTTCGAGAAGAGCGACCTGTTCAAGGGCATCGTGATGGGCGGCGTGCTGCCCCGCAAGACCTTCAGCATGGGCCATGCGGAGGAGAAGCGGTATTACATCGAGTGCCGCAGGATCAAAGAATGACCAAGGAGTACCATGACTTTTAATGAACTGAATCTGTCCGCCCCCCTGCTCAAAGCTGTAAGCGAGGCGGGCTATGAGACCCCCTCGCCCATTCAGGCCTCGGCCATCCCGCCGGTACTGGAAGGGCGGGACCTGATGGGCTGCGCCCAGACCGGCACTGGCAAGACCGCTGCCTTTGCGCTGCCCATGCTCGACCGCCTGAGCGGGGCAGCTCCCCGCAAAAAGGGCGCGATCCGCGCCCTCATCCTCACCCCGACCCGGGAGCTTGCGCTCCAGATCGGTGAGAGCTTCGCTGCCTATGGAAAGTATCTCAAGCTGCGCAGCACCGTCATTTTCGGCGGCGTTGGCCAGACCCCGCAGGTGGAAGCCATCAAGAAGGGCGTAGACATCCTCATCGCCTGCCCGGGCCGACTGAACGACCTCATCGGGCAGGGCTATATCGACCTTGCCGACATCGAGATCTTCGTGCTGGATGAGGCCGACCGGATGCTGGACATGGGCTTTGTGCACGACGTGAAGAAGGTCATCGCAAAGCTGCCCGCAAAGCGCCAGAACCTGATGTTCAGCGCCACGATGCCCAAAGAGATCGAGCAGCTGGCCGCAGGCATCCTCCACGACCCCGCCTTCGTCAAGGTGGATCCCGTGTCCAGCACAGTGGAGCGGATCGACCAGAGCCTGTATTTCGTCGAGAAGGGCAACAAGAAGCTCCTGCTCCCTTGGCTCATCAAGAATCTGGAGCCGCCGGTGCAGAACGCGCTGGTGTTCAGCCGCACCAAGCATGGCGCAGATAAGATCGCCCGCGACCTCACCAAGCAGGGCATCACCGCCGCCGCCATCCACGGCAACAAGAGCCAGAGCGCCCGTGTGGCCGCGCTGGAGGGCTTCAAGGAGGGCAAGACCAAGGTGCTGGTGGCCACGGACATTGCCGCCCGGGGCATCGACATCAGCGAGCTTTCCCATGTGTTCAACTACGACCTGCCCGAGGTGCCGGAGACCTACGTCCACCGCATCGGCCGCACCGCCCGCGCAGGCGCAGACGGCACGGCTGTGAGCTTCTGTGCCCCCGAGGAGATGGAGTATCTGGCCGGGATCGAGAAGCTCAACCGCCGGAAGATCCCGGTGGTGTCCGGCCATCCGTGGGACGGCGTGCCCGCCCCCGTAAAAGCCGCCCCGCCGGTGCGGGGCCGCAAGCCCAAGGCCGACCAGCCTGCCCCGGAGCAGGCCGAGGCCCCCAAGGCGGCAGCCGCCGCCAAGCCCGCTGCACCTGAAAAAAAGGGCGCGGCCAAGCTTTCTGCGGCAAAAAAGCAGAAAGCCCCCAAAATCGAAGCAAAAGAGGAACAGCTCATGGATGAGAACAACAAGCGCACTCCCGGCGGACGCGACAACAACCGCCGTAACAATAACAACCGGCCCCGCCGCGAGGGCAGCGTCCCTGCACAGGGCACAGGCCGCGGCAGCAACGCCCAGCCGAAATTCGACCCCCACTTTGTGAGCGCTCCGGAGGCGACCCCCCTCCGCTCCGCCAAAAAGAACGCCGCCGCGCCCGCTGCCCCGGCCCAGAGCATCCCCACCGCGATGCAGAGCCGCCAGCCCGCCCCGCGCGGCGAGAACAATGGCCGCAATGGCGCAGGCCGCAGCCCCCGCAATGAGCGGAACGCCCGCCCGGCCCAGCCTGCCCAGCAGAACAATGCCCGCAGCGAGGGCCGGAACAGCCGCCGCAATGACCGCAGCGAGCAGGGCAGTGCAGGCCGTGCGCCCCGCGCCCCCAGAGCTGAGCAGCCCGGCCGGAACAACAGCCGCAGCCGCAGCAACGCGCCGGGAAAAGACGAAGACCCGGGCCTTATGCTCATCAGCCGCCGCCCGCCGCAGCAGAAGTTCACCAGCTTTGAGGAGTATATGAACGCCCACGGCGGCGCGACGGCCCCCATCGAGGACCACAGCGAGGAAGTGTGATGGCAGAGGGATTCGCTCCGTGGTGCTGCCCGCTGTGCGGCGCACCGCTTGCCGGGGAGAATGCGCTGAAATGCCCCTCCGGCCACAGCTTCGACCGGGCCAAGGAGGGCTACTGGCATCTGCTGCCGGTGCAGAACACCCGCACGAAAGCCCCCGGCGACAGCAAAGAGATGGTAGCCGCCCGCCGCGCGTTCCTGAGCGCGGGCTACTATGGTATCTTCGGGCAGGCGCTGGGGGAGCTGTGCCTTATGTACGGCCAGCCCGCCGCAAACGGGCCGCTCCGCCTGCTGGACGCGGGCTGCGGCGAGGGCTGGTATGACCGCTGCATCGCCCGGCAGTTCGGGGAGGCGGGCCGTCCGCTGGAACTGGCAGGCTTCGACATCGCAAAGCCTGCAGTGCGTCTGGCCGCAAAGGCCCTGCCCTCGGCCCGGTACGCCGTGGCGTCCAGCTTCCATCAGCCGGTGCGCACGGGATGGGCCGATGTCCTGCTCAACTGCTTTTCGCCCTTCGCGCAGGAGGAGTTCCTCCGGGTGCTGCGCCCGGGCGGGCGGCTCATCTACGCCGTGCCCGGCCTGGAGCACCTCTTCCAGATGAAGGCAGTCCTCTACGAAAAGCCCTACAAAAATCCGGTGCAGGAAGTGGAATATCCGGGCTTTGAGGCCGTCGGGGAGCGGGAAGTGTCCGGCCGCATCACGGTGCCGGCCGGGCAGCTGGAAGCCCTCTTCGCCATGACGCCCTACTACTGGAAAACGCCCCGGGATGGTGCAGCCCGCCTCGCGGCGCTGCCGGAGCTGACCACCGACATCTCGTTCCGGTTCCTCGTATTTGAAAAGAAATAAACGAAAAAGGCATCTGTCCGCAGGGGCAGATGCCTTTTTCGCTTTATGAGTACATCAGACAGGGATGGAGTTGGTTACTTGTTTTCCGCCTTCTTCTCGGCCTTGGGCAGAAGGTTCGCACGCTCCAGCGCCGGGCGCAGGGCCAGATAGAGGAGAACGACGCAGACGGTGGAGGCCACGCTGTTGACGAAGGTGACGCCGCCGGTGATCTTGGTCAGGGCCTTGGCGATGGTGTAATCCTGACCGAAGATATATACATTGCGGAAGTAGCCGAGGAACGGGTCGGTAAAGACGTTCAGCAGCAGGCCGGAGGCAGCGGCGGCGGTCACTTTGACGAGATAGCCGGGGGTGTGCTTATCCAGCTCGCGGAGCTTGAAGACCTTGTGGGCCACTGCGCCGCAGGTGATGCCGATGAGGAACTTCAGGATGAAGGTGGTGACAGCATAGCCCGGGTCGCCGGCGAGGATGTCGGCCAGAGCCAGACCGATGGCACCGGCCAGACCGCCGGATACGCCGTCCAGCAGCAGGGCGGTCAGGGCCGTGAAGGTATTGCCCAGATGGAACGAGGAGCCGCCGTAGAAGGGCACCCGGAAGAATAAGTAGGCCACGAGGCTCAGAGCGGCCATGACGCCGGTGAGCGCCAGCTCGTGGACGGTGAAGGTGCGCTTGTAGAGCACACTTGCAAAGACGATCACGATGACAACGACTGCCAGAAGCAGCCACATTGCAGTGGTAGACATGATTTTTCCCTCCCATTTTACGAAAAACCCACAAAACCGATTGACTTTTTTGGTTCTTGCGGGTATGCTCCTATTATACGCAAAACTGGCCCCGTGCAAATACCCAGAACAAAGATTTTTTATGGGGTCAGTTTGGCACACTGGCTGAAAAGGAGCGGCTTTTTATGGTCCATTTGACGACAGCGCTGGACGCGGCATCCGATGTGCCGCTTTATGAGCAGCTCTACCGCAGCCTCGCCGCCGAGATGCGGACGGGGGCTGTCCCGGCGGGGACGCGGATGCCCGGCAAGCGGCGTCTGGCGGCAGAGCTTTCCGTCTCGGTGAACACGGTGGACGCGGCCTATCAGATGCTGGCGGCGGAGGGCTATCTGGAGGCGCGGGAGCGGAGCGGCTTTTATGTACAGGAGTATCTGGCTCTGCCCGAGAGCGCCGCGCCCGCCGCGCCGCCGAAGGCTGAGGCTGTACCGAAACAGCGGCCCATCCGCTATGACCTCTCCACCCGGGGCGTGGACCCGGGGCTGTTCCCCTTCCGGACGTGGGCGCGGCTGCAAAAGGAGCTGCTGTATTCGTCGCCCGAGCTGCTGACCCACGGCGACGCGCAGGGCGACCTTGCGCTGCGGCAGGCGCTGGCGGGCTACCTCGAAGAGTACCGGGGCGTCCGGTGCGGTGCGCACCAGATCGTCGTGGGAGCGGGCCTTGAGTACCTGCTGGGGCTGCTGGCCCCGCTTCTGCCCGGGCCGGCGGCGGTGGAGAATCCCGGCTACCCCCGCGCAAAGCAGGTGCTGGAAAACAACGGCGTGGCCTGCTGCTGCCTGCCGGTGGACGAGGATGGACTTTCCATCCGGGCGCTGTCGGACTCCGGCGCGGCGGTCTGCTACGTCACCCCCAGCCATCAGTTCCCCACAGGCGTCACCATGCCGGCCGGACGCCGGGCCGAGCTGCTCCACTGGGCTGCCCGCTGCCCGGGCCGGCGGTATATCATCGAGGACGACTACGACTCCGAGTTCCGCTTCGACACCCGCCCGCTGCCCAGCCTGCAGGGGATGGCCGGGGCCGACGGGCCGGTGGTCTACCTCTCCACCTGCTCCCGCAGCCTCGCGCCCAGCATCCGCATCGCCTATATGGTGCTGCCCGAGCAGCTTCTGCCCGCGTGGCACGCGAAGTATCGGCTCTACTCCGGCACCGTGAGCCGCTTCGAGCAGCAGACGCTGGCCCGCTTCATCACCGGAGGCTACTTCACCCGCCACTTGGCCCGGGAGCGGGTGGCCTACAAGGCCCGGCGGGACGCCCTGACGGCGGCGCTGCAGGAGGCCTTCGCGCCCGAGGAGCTGCATCTGACGGGGCTGCACACCGGCCTGCATCTGCTGGCCGAGCTGCGGGACCCGCCCCCGGATGACGCCCTCCGGGCCGCCGCCGAGGCCGAGGGCGTCCGGCTCAGCCTCCTGAGCGATTACGACCTCACCGGCGGCGGAGCCGCTCCGGTCGGCACGCTGGTGCTGGGCTATGGCTCGCTGGCGGACGAGAGCTGCCCGTCGGTGGGAGAGACATTGAAGAGGGCCTGCACGGCGGCGCGGGAGTCCTCGGTAAGGGTGTAACGTCCGGCGTCGGCATCCCAATCTCCGGGTAGCGCCCCCGCATGGACGGAGGCTGTGCGGTCGGCGAGAAATTCCAGCGTATCCTCTAAGATGAGCAGGTCCTGCGCCGTCAGGTCGGTGAGCAGGCTCGGGCTGTGGGTGCGCAGGGCGTCGGGCAGGGTGGCGGGCAGAAGCTCCAGCTCCTGCCGGAAGAAGGCGTCCCACACCGCCGCCCGGGCGGCTGCTTTGTGGGCCGGAGGGACGACGCCCTCCATCCCGCTGAGCAGCGCTTCCGCCTCCCGGGCCGAGAGGGCCTGCACATTGGCGCTGCAGCCGGTGCGGGCCAGCTCGTCGGCGGTCAGCGCGCCCGAAAAGCCCACCCGGAGCGCCCCGTACCGGTCAGCGATGGCCTGTAAGACCGAGGGCGCAAGGGCGAGGTAGTGGGTGTCCTCAGGCAGGGCGAGGGCAGAGAGCAGTGCTTCCCGGCAGCGGGCCGGGCCTGCCGCCCGGTAGCAGTCGGCGAGGGCGGCTTCGTCCGTCCCGAAGGGGACGGTCAGCTCCCCGGGCAGGGCCAGCGCATGGATGCAGTTCTGGCTGGCGCTGAGGTAGAGCAGCAGGAAGCCGGGGGCTGTCGTCTCGGTGGGGGCGGTGCAGACCAGCAGGCTCAGGCGGTTTTCCTCCTTGGGCTGTCGGATGGCCACACCGCTCTGAGGGCGGGAGGCCAGCTTTGTCCGCAGAGTGCGGCGGGTGAGCAGGATGGTCCCGCCCACCAGAGGCACCAGCACCAGCAGCCCTGCCAGCAGCGCGGCCCAGAAGGGCCTCCAACCTTTTGCGTTCATTCCTCTGCCTCCCTGCAAAAAACTGCATAAAGCATGGCCGGGCGGGGGAAGCTTTATGCAGAAAAGGAGGGAAACACTATGAAATTCGATGATACCCCCAGTAAGGAAGAGCGGGAGGACTTCTGGCTCGACCTCGGCCCCGACAGTGCCTACGAGGGGCTGGACTGCTGCGAAACCGCCCGCCGTGACGGCGACGCCAGCCCGGACGGCCTCGCCCACGGCTTTGAGGGCGCGGAAGGCCCGGAAGACCTCGTGCCCCCGCCCGATGACGACCCGGACGGTGAGCCGGTGCCCCACCTGCCGCCCCAGCTGAAGGCTGAGGAGTGGCTGGACGCGCTGGGCAGCCCCGACGATGTGCCGCCCATCGACCGATAAAGACAAGAGAAAGTCATACCAAAATAAAATTCACCTTCTGGAATAAAAGATGAAACCGGAGCGTAAAATGCGGTGAAAGGCTTGCCAAGAAGCCGAAAATATGATAAAGTTTTTCTACCGTGCACAGCTGTGCATAAAAGGAGAACGAAATCACAAGATGTGCCGCCCGGTGCGCCGGGTGTGCCGCACTCTGGAGAAGCCCGCAGAAAGCGGGTGCCGAAGGTGTAAGGCCGAATGGGCCGATCTCTCAGGCAGAAGGACAGAGCAAACGTCTTTTGTGCAGGAAGCATATCCTGCGCGGAGTCATACGCTGCGTTTTTTGCGGGCAGAGCCTTTGGGAAAGAGGGTCTGCCCGCATTTTGTTTGGGATATTTGGAGGAGGATTCCTATGGTAGACATCGTCACGCGGCTCAACAATGTGGTCAACGGCTTCGTCTGGGGGCCGTTTGGTCTGGCGCTGCTGTTCTGCACCGGCCTCTGGCTCAGCATCCGCACCGGTTTTTTCCAGTTCCGGAGGATGGGCTACTGGCTCCGGCACACCATCGGCGCCATCTTTACCAATAAGGACGTCACCGCCCACACCAGCAAGGAGGACATGGCCATCAGCCAGTTCCAGAGTATGTGCACGGCGCTGGCGGGCACCATCGGCACTGGCAACATCGTGGGCGTGGCCACGGCCATCGTCTCGGGAGGCCCGGGGGCCATCTTCTGGATGTGGGTCATGGCGCTGCTGGGCATGATGACCAGCTTCGCCGAGAACGTGCTGGGCGTCTACTACCGCCGCAGGAACGAGAAGGGCGAGTGGTCCGGCGGCGCGATGTACTACCTTACCGACGGTCTGGGCGCAAAGCCCGGCTGTAAGACGGTGGGCAGGGTGCTGGCTGTCCTGTTCGCCTGCTTCTGCATCCTTGCGTCCTTTGGCATCGGCAACATGAGCCAGATCAACTCCATCGCGGGCAACATGAACGCTGCGTTCCATCTGCCCTACCTCGCCACCGGCCTTGCGCTGATGGTGGTCACGGCCCTCATCGTCATCGGCGGACTCAAGCGGGTGGCCGCTGTCACCGAGAAGCTGGTGCCCCTGATGGCCCTGTTCTACATCGCGGGCGCGCTCATCATCGTGGTCATGCACGCAGGCAATATCCCGGCGGCGCTGGCGGCGATCTTCCGGGGCGCATTCAATCTGAACGCCGCAGGCGGCGGCGCGCTGGGCTACGGCATCAGCCAGACCATCACATGGGGCTTCAAGCGGGGCGCGTTCTCCAACGAAGCCGGACTCGGCTCTGCGGTCATGGTCAACTCGGCCTCCAACGTCAAAGAACCGGTGCATCAGGGAATGTGGGGCGTGTTCGAGGTCTTTGCCGACACCATCGTGGTCTGCACCCTGACGGCCCTCGTCATCCTGACCACCGGCGTGGTAGACCTCGAGAGCGGCGCTGTCCTTGCGGGCGTGCAGGACAATGCACTGGTGGGGCAGGCCTTCACGGCGGCGTTCGGCAGCTTCGGCCCCAAGTTCATCGCGGTGTCCATCCTGCTGTTTGCCTACTCCACCACCCTCGGCTGGAGCCATTACGGCACCAAGGCTGTCGAGTACCTCTTCGGCACGGCAGGCAGCCGTATCTACAAGGTCGTCTTCGTGGGGATGACCGTCGTGGGCGCGACCATGAAGCTGGGTCTTGCGTGGGACCTCTCCGACACCTTCAACGGCCTGATGATGATCCCGAACCTCATCGGCGTGCTGGCGCTGTCCGGCACTGTGGTGGACATCACCAAGAACTACTTCGCCCGCCGCGTCCGGGGCGAGGACATCGAGCCGATGTGGTCGGCCTTTGCGGAGTATCAGAAGGAAGAAGAGGCGGAAGCTGCCGCCGAGGCCGCAGAGCTGGAGAAAGCGGCGAACGAATAACGCAGAAAACAAGACCCCGGAGAAATGCCCTCCGGGGTCGTGTGCTGCTTCAGGTCTTTCTCTTTTTCCGGGGGGCAGGGGCGGGGCGGCGCTTCGCCGCCGACCGGCCGGCGAGGATGCCGCTGCCGAAGGCCCAGTGGAGGTTGTAGCCGCCGCAGCTGCCCGCGCAGTCCAGCGTCTCGCCCACGAAGTAAAGGCCCGGACAGCCCTTGAACTGGAAGTCGTCCTCCACCTCGTCCAGCAGCAGTCCGCCGCCGGTCGTCTGGGCCTGTTTCCAGCCGCAGGGGGTCAGCCCCTCGAACCGCCAGCACTTGGCTGCGGCGGCGAGCTTCGGCCACGCCGAAGCGGGCAGGGCGCGGGCGCCTTCGGGCAGCCCGGCGTCGGCCCAGAGGGCGCGGCCCAGCTTTGCGGGCAGAAGCCCCAGCCAGAACTCCGCTGCGCCGCCCAGAAGCCCGGCCCGCCGGGCGAAGAGGGTGGACAGCTCCGCTTCGCTCAGGGCAGGGAAGAGATCGAGGGCTATGACGGGCTGCTTCGGGCCGCGGCCCGGGGCCAGCAGGCCCGACAGCTGCATGATGCAGATGCCGGAGAGTCCGTAATCGGTGAACTGCACCTCGCCCATTTCCCGGGCAAGCACCCGGCCATCGGTGCCGTCCAACAGGCTGGCGCAGCCCTTGGCCCGGATGCCGGCCAGCGACTTGCGGGGGCGGGCGCACTGTAAGGCCGTCAGGCAGGGGTAGAGGGGGGCCATCCGCCCGCCGCACTGGGCGGCGAACCGGGTGCCGAAGCCGTCGGTGCCAAACTGCGGTCCGGCTTCGCCGCCCATGGCGCAGATGACGGCATCGGCCCGCAGGCTTTCGCGGCCCGCTTCCGTCTCGAACTGGAGGTCATAGCCGCCCCGGCTCTGGCTCAGGCTCCGGACGGTGCAGCCGGTGCGAAGCTCGACGCCAAGCGCGGCCAGATGGTGTTCCAGCAGGGCCAGCACGTCTGCCGCCTGATTGGAGTAGGGGTACACCCGCCCGGCCTCGTCGGTGCGGGGGTAGAGGCCGAGGCCCTCGAACCACGCCAGCGGCGCGGCCTCGTTCACGGCGTCCAGCAGGCGGCGCAGGGCCTTGGGGCTGCTGGTGAAATACCGCTCGGGCGAGATGTCCCGGTTGTCGAGGTTGCAGCGCCCGTTGCCGGTGGCCAGAAGCTTTTTGCCCATCTTTGCGTTTCTGTCCAGTACGGTGATGCGGGCGCTGCCCTTGGCGGTCTGCGCTGCCGCCAGCGCAGCGGCCAGACCCGCTGCGCCGCCGCCCAAAACAAGGATATGCTGCATCCTCTGTCCATCCTTTCCAAGAAGCTGTGTTCAGAAGCAAACCAGCTTCTGAGATGAGTTCATTGTATCATAGCCGCTCCGGTTTGGCAAACAGAGGGCGGGCAGGTGTATATTTCCCTCTCGTTTCCACATAATAACTGTACCGCATCCGAAAGCAAAGAATGGGAAGGAAGGTACACCAGATGAAAGCAACCGGAATCGTCCGCCGCATCGATGAGCTGGGCCGGGTGGTCATCCCGAAGGAGATCCGCCGCACCCAGCGCATCCGCCGCGGCGACCCCCTCGAGATCTTCACCACCGGCGAGGGCGAGGTCATCTTCAAGAAGTATTCCCCGGTGGGGGAGCTGCACGGGGTGGCGGTGCAGTATGTGGAGGTGCTGAGCCGAAGCTTTGCCCTTACGGCCTTCGTGGCCGACCGCGACCGCATCCTCGCCGCCGCAGGGGCAGGCCGGCGCGACCTTGCCGACCGCAGTGTCAGCCAGCCGCTGGAACGGGTGATGGAGTCCCGCAAGCCCTACCTCAGCGAGGGCGATCAGGAGCACGTCCTGCTGCCCTGTGAGGGTTCGCTGCGGCCTCTGCTCTGCGCGTGGCCCATCATCGCAGCGGGGGATGTCACCGGGGTCGTCGGGCTGCTGGCCGAGGACCGCGCCCAGCAGCCTGACCCCGCCCAGCAGAAGGCCGTGGCCGTGGCGGCAGCGTTTCTGGCAAAGCAGATGGAGGAATAAGGCTATAAAAGCATAAAAAGCGCGTGAAACCTTGTGCTCACGCGCTTTTTATGGTATCTATCGGAAGATTTCTCATGAGGACAGAGAACATAACAAAAAAGATTGACCGCCTAAGTTCCCACACTCTGTCAGTCAATCTTTTTTGACATACGGGTAAGGAGCTGGCCATGTTGCGGACAGCGCCTTTTCTATAAATAAGTATAGCCGCCCTGCCGGGCGTTGTCAAGCGGGAAGCTCTCTTTATACCGGAAAGGGGGCCTCCCGCTGGTTTTATGACAGAATTATGAATCTTTATAAACTTTTTCGAGAAGCTATTGACAGGGAAAAAATTTTGGCTATAATGGTCTTAGCACTCAGGAAGATGGAGTGCTAAAGAAACAAAAGCCAAGAAGGAGGCAGGCGCTATGACGATGGATGCACGCAAGCAGCGAGTCTTGCAGGCGATCGTGGCGCTGTATGGCCTCGAGGGCGAGCCTGTGGGCAGCAGTGTGCTGGCAAACTATTTTGATATGGCCGTGTCCAGCGCCACGCTGCGCAACGAAATGGCGGCGCTGACCAAGCTGGGTCTGCTGGAGCAGCCCCACACCAGCGCGGGCCGTGTCCCCAGTGCCAAGGGCTACCGTTATTATCTCGACAATCTGCTGACCGACGACCAGCCGCTGGACCGCGTGACCCGCGCCCGGGTGGAGGCCGTCTTCGCCAGCCTTGACCATGAGCCGGAAAAGCTGGCACAGGGTGCCGCCAAGGCGCTGGCCGCCATCAGCGGCTGCACCGCCGCGGTCAGCACCCCCTGCGCCGAAGACCTCTGCGTCGCCCACTACGAAGTCGTTCAGGTGGGCCGCAGCGCGGCGGCTGTGCTGGCCGTCACGACGGCAGGCTACGTCCGCACCCGTGTGGCGCGGGTCCGCACCGGGCTTTCCCGGGAGAATGCCGCTGCGCTGGCCGCGCTGCTCAACCGCAACCTGACCTTCGTTGCGCCGGTGGATCTTTCGAGCCGGCTGCTCGCCGAGCTGTGCAGCCAGATCGACCCGGAGCTTGTGCCGGTCATCAGCGCCGCAGCCGCGATTTTGCAGGACTCCGCACAGCCCCATGTATTCTTGGGCGGTGAGCAGCACCTGCTGGACTGGCCTCAGCTGGAGGGCAGGGTGGGCGACATCCTCACCTTGCTGAACGACGAGGAACAGGCCGCCCACATCATCGCACCCCCGGCAGAGCGCAGTGAGAGCGTGCTGCTGGGCGAGGATCTGGAGCCTCAGATCCCCGGCCTGTGCATCGTCAGCGACCGCTACCTTGTGGGCGGCGGGCTGTGGGGCACGGTGGCCCTCATCGGGCCGACCCGGATGCCCTTCCAGAAGCTGATGCCGCTGCTCCACCTCTTCGCCGATGAGCTTGGCGAGGGTATGAGCGGCAAACGAAAAGACACCCCGCAGATGGCCGCACCCCGGCGGACTGTGATATATAAGGAGGATCTGGAATGAGCGAAGAGACGAAGAAGACGGCAGAAGCTCCCGAGCAGGAAGCGAAGGAGACCGAAGCCGCACCTCAGGAAGCGCCCGAGACCGCCGCAGCCCCCGAGCAGGAGGCCGAGGCAGAACCGGCAGACGCCAAGAAGAAAGATGGCTGGTTCAACAAAAAGGCCCGCGAGATGGACGCCGTGAAGGCGAAGCTCGACGCGGCCGAGAAGAATGCCGCACAGGCGAAAGACCAGCTGCTGCGGATGGCAGCGGAGTACGAGAACTACCGCAAGCGCTCCACCCGCGAGGCTGACCAGAAGTTCAACGATGGTGTGTCCTTTGCCGTGAATCAGATCATCCCCATCCTTGACACGCTGGAGATGGCGGCCAACGCTCCCACCACCGACGAGAATTACAAGAAGGGCGTCATTATGACGCTGGACAAGGCTGCCAAGGCGCTGGATACCCTCCATGTGGAGGAGATCGAGGCGCTGGGCAAGCCCTTCGACCCCAACATCATGAACGCCGTCCAGCAGATCCCCGCCCCGGACGGGCAGGAGAGCGGCACCGTCATCACGGTGTACCAGAAGGGCTACAAGCTGGGCGACAAGATCGTCCGCCACGCGACCGTCGTGGTGGCCGAGTGACATCGCAAAGACCCGCAAGGGTTTTGAAGATAAGACATCCGCTTCACACATCGAGCATGAGATAAACAAGTTCTTTTGAGAGGAGACTTCATTTATGAGCAAAATCATTGGTATTGACCTTGGTACTACGAATAGCTGCGTGGCTGTCATGGAGGGCGGCGAGCCTGTCGTCATCGCAAACTCTGAGGGCGCACGCACCACCCCGTCTGTTGTTGGCTTCACCAAGACCGGCGACCGTCTGGTCGGTCAGGTCGCAAAGCGTCAGGCCATCACCAACCCCGAGAACACCGTGTCCTCCATCAAGCGTCAGATGGGCACCGACCACAAGGTGACCCTGAACGGCAAGGAGTACACCCCCCAGCAGATCAGCGCGATGATCCTGCAGAAGCTGAAGGCTGACGCCGAGGCTTATCTGGGCGAGCCGGTCACCGAGGCCGTCATCACCGTTCCTGCCTACTTCAACGACAGCCAGCGTCAGGCCACCAAGGACGCAGGCACCATCGCCGGCCTGAACGTCAAGCGTATCATCAACGAGCCGACCGCCGCTTCTCTGGCCTACGGCATCGATAAGGAAGATGACCAGAAGATCATGGTCTACGATCTGGGCGGCGGCACCTTCGATGTCTCCATCATCGAGATGGGCGACGGCGTCACCGAAGTTCTGGCCACCAACGGCGATACCCATCTGGGCGGCGATGACTTCGACCAGCGCATCATCGACTGGATGGCAGACGCCTTCCAGACCGAGAACGGCATCGACCTGCGCAAGGATAAGATGGCCGCGCAGCGCCTGAAGGAGGCTGCCGAGAAGGCAAAGATCGAGCTGTCCAGCGCAATGAGCACCCAGATCAACCTGCCCTTCATCACCGCCGACGCTACCGGCCCCAAGCACCTCGACATGACCCTGACCCGCGCAAAGTTCAACGAGCTGACGGCGGATCTGGTCGATCGCACCATGACCCCTGTCCGCAAGGCTCTGCAGGATGCAGGCCTGCGCGCATCTGACCTGAAGAAGGTCCTGATGGTCGGCGGCTCCACCCGTATCCCCGCCGTCTACGATGCAGTCAAGAAAGAGCTGAACTGCGAGCCGTTCAAGGGCATCAACCCCGATGAGTGCGTGGCTGTCGGTGCTGCCATTCAGGGCGGCGTCCTGCAGGGCGACGTCAAGGGTCTGCTGCTGCTGGATGTCACTCCTCTGAGCCTCGGCATCGAGACTCTGGGCGGCGTCTGCACCAAGATCATCGAGCGCAACACCACCATCCCCACCCACAAGAGCCAGGTCTTCTCGACTGCTGCGGACAACCAGCCCTCGGTTGAGATCAACGTCCTGCAGGGCGAGCGTGAGTTCGCACGGGACAACAAGAGCCTCGGCGTCTTCCATCTGGACGGCATCGCTCCGGCTCCCCGCGGCGTGCCTCAGATCGAAGTCACCTTCGATATTGATGCAAACGGCATCGTGAAGGTCAGCGCAAAGGATCTGGGCACCGGCAAGGAGCAGAACATCACCATCACTGCTTCGACCAATATGTCCAAGGACGACATCGACAAGGCTGTGAAGGAAGCAGAGCAGTTTGCTGCCGACGATAAGAAGAAGCGCGAGGAAGTGGACATCCGCAACGGCGCCGACCAGATGGTCTTCCAGACGGAGAAGATGCTGAAGGAGAACGGCGACAAGATGCCCGCCGACGTCAAGAGCGAGGCTGAGGCAAAGCTGGCCGAGCTGAAGACCGCTGTCCAGTCCGGTTCCATCGACGACATCAAGGCAAAGCAGGACGCTCTGAGCCATGTCTTTGAGAAGATGTATCAGGCTGCCGCTGCTGCCCAGCAGGCCGCAGGCGCACAGCCCGGCCCCGACGCTGGCGCAAACGACCAGCAGAAGCCGAACGATGACGGCGTTGTGGACGCAGACTTCAAGGAAGTCTGATCTGAGACACAGCAGTGTGTGCCCGGCCAAACCGGCGGACGCACGCGTAGAATAGCAAAAGCCGCTCCGGTTTTGCCGGGGCGGCTCTTGCTGGTTATAGAGGACCTCTCAGTCTCGCTGCACGGGAAACAGCAGCGCGCTGCTGGAACAGGGAGGTTGCTGCTACATGAGAGGTGATTGGATTATGGCACAGGAGAAACGCGATTACTACGAAGTGCTGGGTGTATCCAAGACGGCCACCGATGCGGAGATCAAGAAGGCTTACCGCAAGCTGGCCATGAAGTACCACCCGGACTACAACCCCGGCGACAAGGAAGCCGAGGAAAAGTTCAAGGAGATCAACGAGGCGAACGAGGTGCTCTCCGATGAGAAGAAGCGCCAGCTCTACGACCAGTACGGCTTTGCCGGGGTCGATCCCAACTATGCGGCCCAGAACGGCGGTGGCCCGGGCGGCTTCGGCGGCGGTTTCGGCGGCGACGGTGTGGACTTGGGCGACATCTTCGGCGACATCTTTGGCGGCGGTTTCGGCGGCTTTGGCGGCTCGGCCCGCTCTGCGAACCCCAACGCCCCCCGCAAGGGTCAGGACATCCGGGTGCGCATCACCCTGAGCTTTGACGAGGCGGTGCATGGCTGCAAGAAGAACATCACCATCACCCGTCAGCAGGAGTGCACCGAGTGCCACGGCAGCGGCTGCGCTGCCGGCAGCAGCCCTGAGACCTGCCCCGACTGCGGCGGCAGAGGCTTCGTCATCCGTCAGCAGCGCACGCCCTTCGGTGTCATGCAGACCCAGCAGCCCTGCTCCCGCTGCGGCGGCAAGGGCAAGCTGGTCAAGAACCCCTGCAAGAGCTGCCACGGCAGCGGCAAGACCGCAGCAAAGAAGACGCTGGAGGTGTCCATCCCCATGGGCATCGACGACGATCAGAGCTTTGCACTGCGGGGCATGGGCGACGCCGGTGCCAACGGCGGCCCCGCCGGTGACGTCATCGTGATGGTCACGGTCCGTCCCAGCGAGGTGTTCCAGCGCGACGGCTATGACGTCTACGTCATCGTCCCCATCACCTACAGTCAGGCGGTTCTGGGCGACAGCATCACCGTGCCCTCGATCGACGGCAAGGTGGAGGTCACTGTGCCCGAGGGTACCCAGAGCGGCACCACCTTCCGCCTGCGGGGCAAGGGCATCCAGTACCTGAATGGCCGGGGCCGGGGCGATATGTACGTCAGGTGCGAGGTCGAGATCCCCAAGAAGCTCAGCAAGACCCAGCGCGACGCTCTGAAGAAGTTCGAGGGCACTCTGAAAGAAGAGAATTACGAAAAGCGCAAGGGCTTCTTCAAGAAGCTGAAGGATATGTTCCAGTAAAACGTAAAAAAGAGGGCGGGTGCCCTTCCCCATCGGGAAGGGCACCCGCCTTTGTTGTTCTTTGGAGTCTCCTGACTTATCAGCTGAAGATGACAAGTGCGTTGATCAAGAGGCCGACGCCCGTGAAGCAGCTGGACACCGTCCAGAAGGTGCAGCCGAGGCCGTAGAATGCATTGGCGACGCTCTTATCCATATAACGGGTCAGAGCATCCGGGCCAGTGCTGGTCCAGTCCTTCGGATGAGACTTCCGGTAGTCGCGCACACCGGCGACACCGGCGAACCATCCGTAGAACGGGATAAAAACAGCAGCAGCTGCCTGAACGATGTTGGCACCACCAGAGGTATAGGTCATTTCCTCTTCGTTCATCACGCAATAGGAAGCGGGAAGCATCATGATGTTTTCCATAGTAGCACTCCTTTACGAACAATATCCCAAAACGATGCACAGTGCATCGTTTTTTCAAGAGAGAGGAGAAGCTTCCGGAACGCCGCGGGGGAAGCTTACAGGATGAGCAGGATGGCGCTCAGGGGGGCAAGAGCGATGACCGTACCGGCGGCCACCGTGTCACGCAGGAAGTTGGAGGGGGACTTGGACATATCCTCACTGAGAGCGTCGGACGCACGCCCCAGCACGGTGAAGAGGTTGCCCTTGCGGTTGCTGGAAACGCTGAGCCAATCCTTGGCCTGCGAGATGCCCCAGACATAGCTGGAAGCCAGAACAGCGACGCCCACGACGGTGACGACACCGCCCACAGCGCTGCCGCCGGAGGTATAGGTCATCTCATCTTCGGAAAGGGCGGTATAGCCAGCGGGAAGCTCCATATATTTCTTCATAGGTGAAACACTCCTTTTGTATCAGCAGGCGGTACACCGCCTGAATTTCCCTCAGACAGAACCATATTCTCTGTCAGCATCATTCTACTACAAGGCCGTGTTTTGTGCAAGTGTTTTGGCTAGAAACGACAAAAACCCGGGAAAATGCATGAAAAACAGCCCTGAAGTTTGTGGAAAAGCACTGCAATAATTTCCAGCATCAGCCTGCGGCACCAGCCCGGTAGAGGTAGGGGTCGCTCTTGAAGCTGTCGAAGCTGTAGAGCACGAGGATCTGGTCATAGCCGTTGTCCGCGATGAGCTGGTCGAGACCGTAGTTGTAGTTGCGGAAGTCCACCACGTCGATGTCGGCATAGTTGGCCGTCAGGTAGGGCACGAAGCAGTTGGCGTAGCTGTCCTTGATGACCAAAATTCGACCGCGCCCGGTGCCGTCGCCCTTGATGCGGCTCAGACCGTTGTTGCCGTGGAGGAACATGGCGTACTTGTCGTAGACGGAAAGCTTGTCCGTGTCGTAGAGGCCGGTGGTCTCGCCCTCGGCGGGCTGGCCCGGGGCAGTGACGGTGTAGATGGTCAGGGCGTTGGGCAGGTCGTAGTAGGTGATGGTGTCCGGCTCGGCGTCGGGCGTCCGGGCCTTGGAGTAGTGGGTGCCGTAGAAGCCCTCTGCTGTCCGGGCTGTATGGGCCGAGGGGTCAAAGGGCGTAAGGCCCAGTGCGGTGCAGAGCTGCTGGTAGGCGTAGTATGCGCCGGTGCTCGTCCAGTGGTGGTCGGTGCGGTAGTAGATATATTCGCCCTTGTGGTCGGCGAGGGTCTGCCGCACGTCCACAAACCGGCCTCCGGCGGCCTGCACGGCCTCCGAGAGAGCGTCGAGATAACTGTCCTCGTCCAGCAGGGGAGCGCCTGCGGGGACGTTCTCAGGGTAGACAGCGGACGCCGCGGGCACCAGCATCACATTGACGAGGCCCGGGTACCGCTGGCAGAGAGCTTCAAGGGCGGCTGTATTCTTGGGCAGGGTGCGCGTCTCGCTGGAGACCAGACCGTAGGTGCGGGGGAACATCATATGCTCTTTGCCCAGCAGGATGCCGCCGCTCTGCTCCTTCTGCATCACCTTGGTCTCTACGGTGCTCTGGAGGGCGACCCAGTTGTCGCGGCCCGCCACCTGATCCTTGACGTACTTGGTGTAGGCCGTGAAGAACTTGTTCAGGCCGTCTGCCGAGAAGTTGGACAGGCTGGGCCGCTGGGAGAGGGTGGTGTTTTCCAACTCACTATAGGCCCTGTCCGGGGTGATGAGGTCGAGGGCGAACAGCCCCACGAAAAACAGGCTGAATGCGAGCAGCACCGGGTAACGGAAGATGGAAGCAGAGCGCTTCGAATGTTTCGCCATCGTTTGCGCCTCCTCTTAGAAGTTGAAATACAGGAACGGGCTGTTGGTGCTGCCCACGACATAGGCCATCGAGATGGTCAGGAGGGCCAGAATGGTCAGCGCCTTGGTGACGGCATGGCGGGAAAGCAGGTCCCACAGCTTTTCGATGAGCGGGGTGCAGCAGAGGACAGAGACCGCCAGCAGCACACCGTAGTTGCGCAGGAAGTAAAGGGGCATCACGCCGCCGGAGGGGATAAAGAGCTTTTGGAACAGCAGCCCGAACTCCACGCCCGCGTCGTTGCCCACGAACATGGCCCAGCCCACCACCACGAGGAAGAGGGTGTAGAGATGGGGCCAGACCCTGCCCTTCTTCAGATAGGGCAGCAGGAAGAGCTTTTCCAGAGCCAGCAGCACGAAATAGTATAAGCCCCAGCAGATGAAGTTCCAGTTCGCGCCGTGCCAGATGCCCGTGAGCAGCTCGACGACGAAGAGGTTGAAGATCTGACGCCGGAGGCCCTTCCGGTTGCCGCCGAGGGGGATATAGACATACTCCCGGAACCAACCCGAGAGGGTCATGTGCCAGCGCCGCCAGAACTCGGTGATGGAGGCGGAGATATAAGGGTAGTTGAAGTTCTGGGGAAAGTCGAAGCCCAGCATCTTGCCCATGCCGATGCCCATCATGGAGTAGCCGGAAAAGTCGAAATAGAGCTGTAAGGAGTAGGCGATGACGCCCAGCCAGACCAGCGGAGTGGAGGCGTTGGCAAGGCCCACGAAGGAGACGGAGGGGCTGTCCGCTACCCCGATGATGTCGGTCCAGAGGGCGCCGACGGCGTCGGCCAGCAGGACTTTCTTCGCCAGACCGAAGGTGAAGAGGGTCATGCCCTCCTCGATCTGCTTTAAGTTATAGCGGCCTTTGTAGACGTGGAGGCGGTCGGAGACGTCCCGGTACTTGACGATGGGGCCTGCGATGAGCTGGGGGAACATGACGACGTAAGCGCCGAAGTCGATGATGTTGTGCTCGGTCTTTACGTCCCGGCGGTAGACGTCGATGGTGTAGGAGAGGGTCTGGAAGGTGTAGAAGCTGATGCCCAGCGGCAGCACGCTGATGCCCGGGATGGCCGCAAAGCTGGTACCGAAGAGGGCGTTGAGGCTGCTGAGCACAAAGTTTGCATACTTGAAGTAGAAGAGCATCCCGAGGCTGCCCGCCAGTGCGATGAGCAGCAGAACGAGGCGGGCCGTCCGGTTCCGGTCGAAGCGCTCAAGCCCGAGTCCGCAGAGGTAGTTGATAAGGATGAGGGCCAGCATGACCGGGAAAAACCGCACCTCGCCCCAGCAGTAGAACACGAGGCTGCACAGGAAGAGGATGGTGTTTTTGAGCTTCGGGGGCGCGAGGTAATAGAGCGCCAGCGTGATGGGCAGAAAGCGAAGCAGAAAGATGATGGTGCTGAAGACCACGGCGTCAGTCTCCTTTCGGACTTCCCCCGGTGGGGGGAGCGGACAGCGCCGGGAGGCGCTGCGTGAGAGGTTTTACCAAAGCGAAAAAGGCCGATGCCGCTGCGGCACCGGCCCGGAAGTGCTTCTTTACTTGCCCAGAACGCCGTTGACGGCGCTGGTCAGGTCGGCAGAGCAGCCGTTGGAGGCAATGACCATCACCACGAGGTCGTCGCTGCCGTCGATGATGGCATTCTCCACGTTGGCCTGTGCCTCCGCGAACTCGGCGTAGTTGCCGTAGAAGGCCACCTGATCCTGCTGGTAGGTCTTGAGGGTGTCCATGACATCCTGTGCCTTGCCTGCCGCGGGCTGGATGGCCAGCACGAGGCCGGCGTCGCCGTTGTCGTTGCTCTTGATGCCCTTGTAGCTGGTGACATCGTCGGACTTCAGGCCGAAGTCGTACTCGATGTTCATGGCCGTGATCTCAAACTGGTTGGAGATGGGGTTCGTTTCCAGCAGGGCGTCCACGGCAGAGGCCACGGCGTCGGAAGCGCCGTTCTCCTCGGCGGAGACGGAAGCAGCAGGCTCAGAGGCGCTCGGGCTGGCAGCCCCGGAGGAGGCCGCAGAGGATGCAGAAGAAGCAGAGCCGCCGCAGCCTGTCAGCAGGACACAGCCCGCAGCCAGCGCAGCAGCAGAAAGGACGAGTTTCAGACGAATATTCATAGAAGATTTCCCTCTTTTGTCGTTAAATTTCCAAGGCCCGGCCGCACCGAAAAACGTCGGCCCAAGACCCTTATCAGTCTATCATAACGAGGTTCGGATTGCAAACGAACTGCAAGATTTTTAACCTTTTCTTCACCGGTCGGGTCATCCTTCGGCCGCGATGTCCCGCAGCGTCTGGATATACTCCTCGAAGCAGAGGCCGCTGGCGTTGATCCGGGCCGCATTTTCGACGCCGACATACCGCCAGTGCCACGGCTCGTAGATGATCTCAGTCTTGTCCTCGGCGTCCTTCGGGTAGCGGAGGATGAAGCCGTAGTCCCCGGCGTGCGCACAGAGCCAGCGGAAGGCGGCGGTGTTCTCGAAGCCCTCGTCCAGCCCGGTGTGCTCGGGGCTGTTCAGGTCGGCGGCGAGGCCGCAGTTGTGCTCGGAGTAGCCCGGAGGGTTGACGACGGCTGCGGCCTTTTCCTTGGCAGCGGCGTTGTCATAGCCCTTGTTGAGGTAGTACTGGGTCTTTTTCTCGTAGAGGCTGGTCTGGTACTTGACGCTGCGGTAGCCGCTCTGCATCCAGACGGTGACGCCGTCGGCGGCTGCGGCCTTCTGCATGGCGAGGAAGGCGTCGCAGGCCACCGTCTGGAGAGTCTTGTTCACGGCGGTGGCAGAGCCGCACTCCTTGGTGTCAAAGGTGTAGTCGTCCGGCATCTTGTTGGTGTGGTTCACCAGCACCATCAGCGGGTCGGCCAGCAGGGTGCGGGCCTCGTCGGCGGTGAGGCCGAGGGCGTTGGAGGGGGCGGTGTTCTTGGGGACGCTGGACGCTGCGGCCTCCTGCGGGGCGCTCTGCGCCGGGAGAGAGGCCGCAGACGCCGCCGAGGCGCTGGGGATGGCGGCGCGGCGGGTGAGCAGGAAGGAGACGCCGCCCGCGGCGACGCAGAGCATCAGGGTAAGCCCGGCCACCCGGCGGATGGCACGTCTGCGCCTGCGGCGGCGCAGCTCAGCGCGGGTGAGGCGTCGGCGCTGAGGATGAGGAGTGGAGGGATTCATAAAAGACCTTCTTTCCGGTTGGGTGTGTATATTTTTCCACAGGGGAGGACATCCTATTCCCGGGAGGCGAACAGGATGAAAATGTCGGCTGAGGAATACGGGCGCAGGGTGCGCCGGGTCGGCCCGCCCTCGCCGCTGGGCAGAGACTGCCTTTGGGCGTTCTGCGTGGGCGGCGGCATCTGCCTGCTGGGCGAGGTGCTGCGGGGGTGGTATCTGACCATGGGGCTGGACAAGGAGCTGGCCGGCACCCTCACCAGCTGCACGCTGGTGGTGCTGTCAGCCCTGCTGACGACGCTGGGCCTCTACCAGAAGCTGGCCGCCAAGGCGGGCGCGGGCACCCTCGTGCCCATCACAGGCTTCGCCAACGCGGTGGTCAGTGCGGCCATCGAGTTCAAGACCGAGGGCCGGGTGCTGGGCACCGGCGCGAAGATGTTCCTCATCGCCGGGCCGGTCATCGTCTACGGCACGCTGGCGGCGGTGCTCTACGGCAGCGTCTGCTGGCTGCTTGGATAAAACGGCTCTCCCTGTCCAGAATACGCAGGAGAGGGTGCGAAAATTGCATCCGCCTGCCGAAACCCCAGTATACCACAAAAAGCGGATAAAATCAGCCCCATAAAGGAGGAAACTGTATGGCCGCACGCCGCGGAGATACCCTTTTGTTCCCGACGCCGCCCGTCGTGGCGGCGCATGCGGCCATCGGCGGCAAAAAGGAGGGCGAAGGCCCCCTCGCCGCCTGCTTCGATGCGCTGAGCGCCGACAACTTTTTCGGCCAGTCCAGCTGGGAAGCCGCCGAAAAGGAGCTGGCCCTGCAAACGGCGCGGCTCTGCCTTAAAAAGGCCCAGACGACCCCCGAAAAGGTCAGCCTCGTGCTGGCGGGGGACTTGCAGGCCCAGTGCACCGCATCCAGCTACGCCATGCGGGAGCTTGGCATCCCCTTCGCGGGCCTGTTCGGCGCGTGCAGCACAATGGCCGAGGCGCTGGGCCTCGGCGCGGCGCTGTGCAGCGCCGGGATGGCCGACGGCCTGCTGGCCATGACGTCCAGCCATTTCTGCGCGGCAGAACGCCAGTTCCGCACGCCGTTGAGCTACGGTGCGGTGCGGACGCCCACGGCCCAGTGGACGGCCACGGCGGCGGGAGCCTGCCTGCTGCGGCCTGCGGGCGAGGGGGTGCAGCTCTGTGCCGTCACCTTCGGGCGGGTGCAGGACTATAAGATAAAAGACATCAACAACATGGGGGCGGCCATGGCCCCTGCGGCCGCAGCCACCCTTCTGCGCTATCTGAAGGACACCGGCAGCGCTCCGGAGGACTTTGACCGCATCTACACCGGCGACCTCGGCCATGTGGGGAGCCAGCTCCTCCGCGACCTGCTGGCGGCGGAGGGACTGCTGCTCAAGAACCATGTGGACTGCGGCTGCATCCTCTACGATGCCACCGAGCAGACCGTGAAGAGCGGCGGCTCCGGGCCGGGCTGCAGCGCCTCCATCCTCTGCGGGCATATCCTGCCCCGCCTCGAGCGGGGGACGCAGAAGCGGGCGCTCTTTATCGCCACCGGCGCACTGATGAGCCAGACGACCTTTTTGCAGAAGGAGAGCATCCCGGCCATCGCCCATCTTGTGGAGCTGCGCAGCCCGCAGCAGAAGGAGGAAAACGGATGAATTACTTCTGGGCCTTCGTGGTGGGCGGCGGCATCTGCGTCATCGGCCAACTGCTCATCGACCTCACCGGCCTGACCCCGGCCCGCATCCTGACGGGCTATGTGGTGGCGGGCGTCATCCTCTCGGCGGTGGGGTGGTATGGGCCGCTGGCGGAGTTCGCAGGCTGTGGGGCTACCGTGCCCCTGCTGGGGTTCGGGCATCTGCTGGCCAAGGGGGTGAGGACAGCCATCGAGGAGGAGGGGGCCATCGGCATCCTCACCGGAGGGCTGACGGCTGCGGCTGCGGGCATCACGACGAGCCTTATATGCGGGGTGGTGTGCTCGTGGGTGGGGAAGAGCCATGACCAGAACTAGAAAAGCATCCCGGTCTCGCGCCGGGATGTTTTTCTGTGCGCGGCGGGCCGTTTCGGCTCATTTTTCGTCCGGGGGGCGTTATATTGGGACCAAAGGAGGCAGGAAGCATGAAACAGGAAACACAATGGACGACCATCTTCTGGGAGGGCTGGACGGCGCAGGCGCTCTGCGCGGCGGCGGTGTTCTGGCCCGGCAGCGCGGCGCTGCGATACCCGGCGGTGCTCTGGCCGGGGCTGGCCCTTGCAGCGGCAGTCCCCGCCGTCTGGGCCGGGTGGTGGATGCTGGCCCAAAGGCCGAAGCCGCTGCCGGAGGAGGAAGTGATGGAAAAGCAGGGGAAGATACATATCGTCACAGAGGAGGTTTTTCTTTAAGAAGTGGGTGCGCGCGCTGGTGGCGCGGATTAAATCGCTCTTGCGGTGGGGCTTAGTTCTCTTTTGCGTGCCAAAAGAGAACCAGAAAAGCACCAGCGATTTCGACGCGCTGGATCCACGAGAAAGGGGCTGCTCGCCCCTTTCAGACCCCGAAGGAGTTGTCGAAGCACAAAAATGCTAGCCGCTTCGCTAAACGCATTTTTTGTACTTCTCCGGTTTACGGCTCCGCCGATGGTGTTACGTTTTCGCAGAACTTTACGTTCTGCAAGGGCGTAAAGTCTGCTGCGAAGCAGCAAATGGGAGAAACGAGAAAAAAGCGTTAAGCGCAGCGGCTAGCTTTTTTCCGTTTCGACTTCCACATTGGAATTGTTAAGGGCGAGCAGCCCTTAACTCGTTGCGGGGAGAGTGGAGTCCAGAGGTA
>ENA-OXEC01000140-OXEC01000140.1-human-gut-metagenome-genome-assembly--contig:-NODE-140-length-48509-cov-36.1821_pt1 | contig 48509 bp, 39 predicted proteins | sample MGYA00249351_ERZ652235 | MGnify/ENA primary metagenome ERZ652235 (study PRJEB26925, sample SAMN05826906) | human gut metagenome | biome: ENVO:2100002; feature: ENVO:00000062; material: ENVO:00002003...
ATAAAAATAGCGTAGCAGCCATTAAAACTGCTACGCTTAAAAAGTCTAACTTTTTGGGGTCACCTCAAACTCAATTCCTTTTAATTTCAAAAAATCAAATATGATTTACAATAAAGTTATTCCATGCTCTTCACATATATGCATATTCTTATCATCCCAAACAGAAGCTTGAACTTCTCCTATATGAGCTTTTCTTAAGAAATACATACATATTCTTGACTGACCAATTCCGCCACCAATTGTATAAGGAAGTTCTCCATTTAGAAGCATCTTATGGAATGGAAGTTCACGTCTATCGTTACAGCCTGAAATATTTAACTGTCTATCTAGCGATTCTTCATCAACTCTTATACCCATAGAAGAAACTTCAAAAGCTCTTTCTAGTAAAGGATAATAGAATATTATATCTCCATTTAAATTCCAGTCATCATAGTCTGGTGAACGTCCATCATGTTTTTTACCAGACTTCAATACTCCACCTATTTGCATTATAAATACAGCACCTTTTTCTTTTGCAATAAGATCTTCTCTTTCTTTTGGTGTCTTATCTGGATACATATCCTCAAGTTCTTGAGTTGTAATAAAGAAAATTTCTTCTGGTAAGAATTTATCTTCATTAATTAAATTTTTGCATACAAAATCTTCAGTAGACTTAAATACTTCATAAATTTTTTTCACAGTTTCTTTTAAAGTGTTTATATTTCTATCACTTTTATTTATTATCTTTTCCCAGTCCCATTGATCTACATAAATTGAATGTAAATTATCTAACTCTTCGTCTCTTCTTATTGCATTCATATCTGTATAAAGACCTTGGCCACATTCAAAGTTATATCTATGAAGACTGTATCTTTTCCACTTTGCTAGTGAATGTACTATTTGAACATCTTTTTTAGCTTCTAATAAATCAAAGCTTACCGGTCTTTCTACACCATTTAAATTATCATTGATTCCTGTATTAGGTTCAACAAATAATGGTGCTGATACTCTAGTTAAGCATAATTTTTCCGCCAAAGCTTGTTCAAAAAAATCTTTTATTTTTTTTATGTGCACTTCTGTTTCTATTAAAGAATTTTTAGATTTATAATGTTTAGGTATTATTACTCCTTCAATATTCATTTTAGCCTCCTAAAATATTTATTAGCTTAATGCTAAATTTCTTTATCTTTATAAGTAGTAATTTATATACTCTTATACTCTAAATCTTAAATATTTATTATTTATAAAATTATATATGTTTAAATTTATATATTAAAAGGTTAAGAATGTACACATTCTTAACCTTTTAAATGCTATATTTATTATATTAAATTTTTTTCTTTACGTCAAATGAAATTAAAATTTATTATTTATTGTCAATAACTTTATGAATATTTTCTTTTAATACTGCTGCTGAATCTCTTAATTTCTTTAATTCTTCTTCATCAGTTATTTCAGGATTTACTATTCTTACCGCACCATCTGCATTAACAACTGTTGGTACTGCTAAGTAAACATCATCAATTCCATATTCACCTTGCATTAATGTTGAAACTGTTAAGATTGTATTTTCATCTCTTAATATAGCTTCTACTATTCTAGTTGTTGCAAGACCTATTGCAAAGTAAGTTGCACCTTTTCTATTTATTATTTCATAAGCCGCTCTCTTAACGTCATTTTCAAGAACTGCCTCTACTTCTTTGTTCCATTCTAAGTTAAATTTCTTAGCATATTGAGCAAAAGTTTCACCAGCTATGCTTCCTGTACTAAAACTTGCTACTTCGCTATCACCATGTTCTCCTAATATATATGCGTGAACGTTGTTGTTATTAACATTAAAGTACTTACCGATAACGTGTTTTAATCTTGATGTATCAAGAACTGTACCTGATGCTATAACTCTTTCCTTAGGGAATCCTGATAATTTGTAAGTGATGTAAGCTAATACGTCACATGGATTTGAAACTACTAATAAAATTGCATTTGGACTTGCTGCTGCAATTTGTGGTATAAAGCTTTTAAATATATTATAATTCTTTTCAATTAGGTCTAATCTAGTTTCGCCTGGCTTTTGAGCCGCTCCTGCTGTAATTATTACTATATCAGAATCTTTAGTTTCACTAATGTCACCTGCATATATTCTTACTGGCTTAACAAAAGATGTTCCATGAACTAAGTCCATAGCTTCTCCCATTGCTTTGTCTGCATTGATATCAGATATACAGATTTCAGTAGCTACACCACTGTTCATTAAAGCATATGCAGTTGTTGCTCCAACAAAACCTGCTCCGATTATTGATACTTTACGTACTGTTTTTGCCATATTAAAGCCTCCTAATACTTGATAATCATATTATTAGCACTAATATAATTATTTATTAATTGTTATTTTTTCCTTAATAGGTAACAATATATTTCAATAGTTAATCATTCCCTATTAATAATAATTATTATTATAAAATCCGTATACATTATATATCATTTGAAATTTCTCGTAAATACTATATAATTAAATTTAACAAGTTGATAATAAATATACAAACTTATGTACAAATTGGAGGTACAAATAATGAAATTATTATTTTTTGATACTGAAACTACAAGCGTAAAGCCCGGTAGTATATGTCAATTAAGTTATATAACTGTAGATGCAAGTGCAAAACCTCAAATTACAACTGGTAAGAACTTCTTTTTTACCGTTGATGAGATGGAGCCATCTGCAGAAGAAATACATGGATTTTCTCTTGAAAAACTTTATGAACTATCAAATGGTCAATATTTTGAAGATTTAGTTCCAGAATTTATAGATGATTTTAAAGAATCTGACTTCTTAATTGGACATAATGTAAACTTTGATGTTAGATTTTTGAAACATGAACTACTTACTCTTGGAGAATTCTTTGAGCCAAAAAATATTTTCTGCACAATGGCATACTATAGAGATATCTGTAAGATTCCAAAGGCTAATGGAGAAATTAAAAATCCAAAATTATCTGAAGTAATTGATTGGCTTAATATTTCAGAAAAACAAATTTCAGATACATCTGAAAAATTATTTGAAGGCAGTGGAAATTATCATGATGCTAGGTTTGATACTGCCGCAACATATCTGACAGTTATAGAAGGTTTAAAAAAGGGTCACTTTCCAAAAGGATACTTTTCAAATATATTAAATAACCAAATGAAATAACAAGTTTATAAATAAAATACTCTCTCCACATATTTTTTTATTATAAAATTTATATGTGGAGTATTTTTATGGATTTTTAATAAATTATTAAGTATTAACCAATTATAATATAAATCATATATTATAATATATTTACCTAAGAATTTTTAATTTCTAAATTCTTAGCTTTAGTTTTTAAGAATTCTAAGTGAGGTGATAATATGCAAAAATACGTTTGTGAAGTGTGTGGATATATTTATGATCCCAAAATCGGAGATCCTAATAATGGAATTAAACCCGGTGTAGAATTTTCTGATTTGCCTGATTATTGGGTATGCCCGATTTGCTTATTTAATAAAGATAATTTTTCTCCAATTAAATAACCATTACTAATTCACTTTCAAAGACTATATGATATCTATTTAGTTGCCTTAATTTGAATGCTCATATAGTCTCTTTTTATTCTTTAGTTAATTATTTTTTAATTGGTTAAATATTTCTTCCTGATACTTTTTAGTAAGATCCTTATCCATGGCCTTTACCCCTTCAAGAGGATATTTAACCTTCATTACTTCATATTTATTTGCTCCTAATAAGTGATAAGGTAATAATTCTACCTTTTCTACATTAGGTATATTATCAATGAACTTTTTTACATTTTTCAAGTGTTCTATATCGTCTGTTATTCCTGGTATTACCACATGTCTTATCCACATTTTAGTGTTATTTCTTTTCATAGCTTCTAAAAAATTTAGCGATTCATCTATTTCCATCAAAGTAACATCTTTATAACCATCTCTACTTATATGTTTTACATCAAATAAAACTAAATCTGTATACTTTAATATTTCATCGTAACCTCCAAGACCATATCCAGCTGTATCAATGCATGTATGTATGCCTTTGGCTTTACAGAGCTTTAATACTTCTAGTAAAAATTCTGGTTGTCTTAATGGCTCTCCACCCGAAAAAGTTACACCACCGCCACTGCTTACAAAATAAGTCTTGAACCTTTCAATTTTTTTCACCAATTCGTCTGGAGTATACTCATTTCCTCCATTATACGCCCAAGTATCTGGATTATGACAAAATTTACATCTTAAGCTGCACCCTTGAAAAAAAATCACTGTTCTTATTCCTGGTCCATCCACTAGTCCCATTGATTCAATTGAATGAATCTTTCCTTTCATATTCTTCACCTCTTTTCACTGCTTTAAAGATATAATATTTTACATTGATTAACTTTCATTTTTCAATACTAAAATATCATTTTTATTAAATTTCCCAGAAACTTCTTAAAATTCATATTCAAAATTTTTATATAAATATCTTTTAGTAATAATTAATAATCTAACATCAAGAATTATCAAGTTTCTTAATTTAAAAAGGGAAAGGAATTTATATCCCCCTCCCCCTTATAAAATATATGATATATTTTAATGTAACGTAGCTATATTTAAATACTTTCGTGGAATGTTCTCTTTATAACTTCTTCTTGTTGTTCTCTTGATAATCTGCTGAAGTTAACAGCATATCCAGATACCCTAATTGTTAGTGTTGGATATTGTTCTGGATTATTCATTGCATCAATTAATGTTTGTCTGTTAAGAACATTAACATTTAAGTGGAATGCACCTTGAGTGAAATATCCATCTAAGATGTTAACTAAGTTTACACTTCTTTGTTCTAAATCTTTTCCAAGTGCATCTGGTACAATTGAGAATGTATTTGATACACCATCTTGACATACATTCATCCATGGAATTTTTGCAACTGAGTTAAGTGATGCTAAAGCTCCATTTTCATCTCTTCCATGCATTGGGTTAGCACCTGGTGCTAAAGCTTCTCCTGCTTTTCTTCCATCCGGAGTTGTTCCTGTTTTCTTACCATACATAACATTAGAAGTTATTGTTAATGCTGATAATGTATGCTTAGCATTTCTGTATAATGGATGTTTCTTAAGTTCACTTGAGAATTTATTAACTAATTCTACTCCTAAATCATCTGCTCTATCATCATCGTTACCGTATTTAGGGAAATCTCCTTCAACTTCGAAATCAACAGCAATTCCGTTTTCATTTCTTATCGGTTTAACTTTTGCATATTTAATAGCTGATAATGAGTCAATTGCAACTGAAAGACCAGCTATACCAAATGCCATTAATCTGCCTACTTCAGTATCATGCAATGCCATTTGTACTGCTTCATAAGCATATTTATCATGCATATTGTGAATTATATTCATTGTATCAACGTAGATCTTAGCAACATATTCTAAAACTTTGAAGTAGTTTTCTTTTACTTTAGCAAAGTCAAGTACCTCATCAGTAATTGGTTCAATTCCTGGTACTACTTTGATTCCCTTTAATTCATCCACTCCACCATTAATAGCATATAATAATGATTTAGCAATGTTACATCTTGCTCCGAAGAATTGCATTTGCTTACCAACAGTCATTGAAGATACACAACAAGCTATTGCATAATCATCTCCATGAACTGGTCTCATTAATTCATCATTTTCATATTGAATAGCATCTGTCTTTATTGATATTTCAGCACAGAACTTTTTGAAGTTTTCTGGTAATTTATCTGACCATAAAACTGTTAAGTTTGGTTCAGCTGAAGTTCCAAGGTTTATTAATGTATGAAGATATCTAAATGAGTTCTTTGTTACAAGCGGTCTTCCGTTTATACCCATACCACCTATTGATTCAGTTACCCAAGTTGGATCTCCACCGAATAATTCGTTATATTCTGGAGTTCTTAAGTGTCTAACTAATCTTAACTTGATGATAAGTTGATCTATAATTTCTTGAGCACCTTTTTCATCTATTAATCCTGCTTCTAAATCTCTTTCTATATAAATGTCAAGGAATGTTGAAGTTCTACCAAATGAAGTAGCAGCTCCATTGTTTTCCTTAATTCCTGCTAAATATCCAAAGTATAGGCTTTGAGCAGCTTCTACTGCATTACTAGCTGGCTTAGAAATATCTATTCCATATTTAGCAGCCATAGATTTAAGTTCACCTAAAGCTCTAATTTGCATAGAAACTTCTTCTCTTTTTCTTACTAATTCATCGAGCATATCCCCGTGTAAGCTTTCGCTATCTAAATCTGCCTTCTTTTGTTCAATTAAATAATCTACTCCATATAATGCAACTCTTCTGTAGTCACCAATGATTCTTCCTCTACCATAAGCATCTGGAAGTCCAGTTAAAAGTCCTGCTGTTCTAGCAGTTCTTATTTCTTTTGTATAAGCATCGAAAACTCCTTCATTATGAGTCTTTCTATATTTAGAGAAATGTTCTGTAATAGCTGGGTCAAGTTCATATCCATATTCTTTTAATGAACTTTGAACCATTCTCATTCCACCAAAAGGATTAACAATTCTCTTAAGTGGAGCATCTGTTTGAAGTCCTACTATAACTTCATTATCTTTATCTATATATCCAGCATCGTAATTATCAACACCTGATACTCTATCAGTTGCAACATCGATAATTCCTTTTTTAACTTCTTCTACTATTAATGCGTATGCCTTATCCCATACTTTCTTTGTCTTTTCACTTGGTCCTTCTAAAAAGCTGCCATCACCTTCATATAATTTATAATTCTTTTGTATAAAGTTTCTTACGTCAATTCCTTCTTGCCAAGTACCTTCTTTAAAGCCTTCCCATTGTTTAAACATAGTCACCCTCCTCCAAATTTTATAACTTCAAAATTAAAGTTTATAATTATTTTATATACAATCCCAAGAGTTTGTTAAATTTTTCTCAAACTCTACACTTATATTGTAACCAATTGCATTAAGCTTGTCAATGAAAATTTTTCTCAATTAAAATCCATTTTCGTTAATTTATTCTTTAAATACACTAATAATGAATTAATTGATTATTATTCATCTACTTGATTATTAAGTATTATCAATAAATATATTGGTTCTAATGATGTTTTTATATTTTTAGTAATAATATTCATGTAATTACATATAATTCTATAAAAATATTTTTTATATTTATGCAATATTGTAGTGGGATTTTTATATAAATAAAAAAATAGCCTACTATCTGTGCTTATTGCCCAGACGGTCGGCTATTTTTTGTCATACTCCACGTGGTTATCCCACTTCCGTCAGTCATATGACTAATATAATATAAAAATACTATATTATTATATTATTGTCAATATTTTTATTATATTTCTTTATTATATAAAATACGTTTTTATTAATATGTTTTTTGAATTTTAACACACTTTTGACACATTTTACATTTATAATTGATTTTATTTACAAATATTGTCCATAGAAATAAACATTAAAGGAATGTGATGCATTTATGAAAAAGAAATTAAAGGTATATACTTTGGTACTTATATCTTTCAGTATACTAGCTCTCTTTTTTTATTTTAACTGTATAAATGATATCCCAATATTAATTAATAATAATTTATATTCTTCAAAACTACCAAGTAATACTTTTAAAAGTTCATATAATCCCAAAATATTATTCGAAAATATGCCTACAACAAAAGTACGTGGAGTTTCATTAGATATTTTAAGCGAAAAAAATATCACGAATATTCCAATGATACTTAAAGCCCAACGATATTATATTCCTTTACCTTATATTTGCAAAAAGCTAGATTATTCTATTACACCATATAAAAATTCTTTTAAGTTAATTAAGAATAATAGTAACGATGTAATAATTCTAAGTAGAAATTCTTTTACTACAAATTCAAAAGAGAAAAAACTTCGCGGCAATTTATTGAAATATAATAATGAAAACTATATTTCTATATCTGACATAGAAGAAATTTTTAATTTAGAAGCAATTTTTAATTTTGAGAATCAAAATATACAATTGCTAAATTCAACAATAAAAAAAATACAACCTAATCCAATCTATAATAAATTTAACCGCCCCATTGCAATGATACGTTTTGAAGATTTTACTTGTGGAGATTCAAATTTCTCTGATAAAAATCAAGCCAAAGTAAAATTTATGGCTGATTATTTATATGAAAATAATATCAAATTCCATGTTGGATGGATACCTAGATTTAAAGCACCTTCTGATAATATAGATAATGATTTACTATCTAAAAATAATATGGTTAATGTTGGATTTGTAAATTTACTAGATTATTTAATAAATAAAAATGCCGAAATAGGTTTGCATGGCTATACTCATCAGCATGGTAATTCAAGAAGTGCTGTAGGTGAAGAATTATCAAAAGACATAAATAATAACGTTTCTGATACTAAAAAAGTTGTTGAAAACGGAATCGATACCGCTTCTGCATTAAATATTCCTATCACTTTTTTTGAATCACCTCATTATAGTGCCACAGAATTACAAGAAAATGTTATAAATAATTATTTTCAATTGCTTTACGAGCCATATAATGATTCTATAAATCATTTATATAAAACAAAGACTAATAATTTATACGTTCCAACACCTCTTGGATACATTGATAAACCTAAAGATACAAAAAAATTAATTAATGCATTGAATAATACTAATCCAGAAATTTTTCATAGTTTCTTTTATCATCCATCAATTGAAATTCGATATATAGATTTTGATACAAATAACAATTCCATAAACATTCGATATGATGAAAACTCACCATTAAAACAAATTGTACAATCATTAAAAGAAAACAACTATGCAACAATACACATTAGCCAATTAACAAAATAGTAATTATAAAAAACATAGAGTAACTTGTTATTCACAAATTATCTCTATGTTTTTATAATAATATTATTTAATATACTATTAAAATTTATTTATTTCTAAAATAATTATTTAGCTCCATATTGTGCATAATATTCATCAATTCTAGCTTTTATTTCATCATCTATAAGTATTTTACCATCAATTTCTTTATTATATAAATATTCTATAACTTCTGACATAGTAACAATTGCACAAGTTTTGAAGCCAAACTTTTCCCTTATTTCACATAAAGCTGATTGTTCTCCTTGACCTTTTTCCATTCTGTCAACTGAGATTATAAGGCCTTTAACATCAACATCTGCTTGACTTTTTAAAATTGGCATTGTTTCATAAATTGAAGTTCCTGCTGTTGTAACATCTTCAACTATTAAAACCTTGTCACCATCTTTTAATTTACTTCCAAGAAGTATTCCTGTATCACCATGATCTTTAACTTCTTTTCTGTTAGAGCAGTATTTAACTTCTATATCATAATTATTAGATAAAGCTATAGCTGTTGTAACACCTAGCGGAATTCCCTTATAAGCTGGTCCAAATAATATATCATAATTGTCGCCGAAGTTTTCTTTTATAGCTTCTGCATAAAATTCTCCTAGTCTAGCTAGCTGGCTTCCTGTTTGATAATTCCCAGTATTAACAAAGAACGGAGTCTTTCTTCCACTCTTAGTAACAAAATCCCCAAATGTTAACACCCCACATTCTATCATAAAATCAATAAACTCTTTTTTATAAGCTTTCATATTTTCATCCTCCATTTTTTAATTCACAGTTTTCACTTAATAATTGCCAGGTATTATACACAATCTATTTAGAAAAACCAAAAGTTTTTTCTCTTAAACTGTTAACTTTCAATTTCCTGCTTATTAAATTATTCCTACTATTTCATTTATATCTTTAATCCCTTGTGATTTTAAGAAATTTTCCATTTCTTCGATTATTTCTTTACCTGCCATTGGATTAAAGAAGTTAACTGTTCCTATTTGTATTGCACTTGCACCAGCCATCATGAACTCAATTGCATCTAATCCATTTGATATACCACCAAGACCTATCACTGGAATATCAACTGCTTTTGAAACTTCATAAACCATTCTAAGTGCTATAGGTTTTACAGCTGGTCCTGAAAGTCCTGCACTTACATTATTAAATACTGGCTTTCTCTTATATGGATCTATTGCCATACCTTTTAGTGTATTTATTAACGATATAGAATCAGCTCCTGCTTCTTGACATTTTACAGCCATGTCAACTATATCTTCTGCATTAGGAGATAATTTAACCATAAGAGGTTTAGTAGTAAGGCTTCTTACTTCCTTTACAACATCATACGCCACATCCGACTTAATTCCAAATGCCATACCTCCATGCTTTACGTTTGGACAAGATATGTTAAGTTCAATTATATCCACATCAGTTTTATCTATTTTACTTATAGCAGCTCCATAATCTTCTAAACAGCCACCACCAACATTAGCTAATATATTTGTACCTAATTTCTTCATTTTAGGTAATTCTTTTTCTATAAATGCATCTATTCCTGGATTATTTAATCCTACTGAATTCATCATTCCAGATGGTGTTTCAAAAACTCTTAATCCATCATTTCCTTCTTTAGGGTTTATAGTAAGTCCCTTAGATGATATCCCACCTAGAATTCCTACGTCATAAAAATTATTATATTCTGCACCAAAACCAAATGTTCCTGATGCAGCAATTACAGGGTTTTTAAATTCTACTCCATTTATATTAACCTTTAACATATATCCACCGCCTTTTGCAATTCATAATTCACAATTCACGATTCACAATTATTAGATCGCAATTTATATATTTTTTGCTAAAAATACATACTATCAAATCTTTTTTGATTTTTTCTTAATTTCACTCTATACATTCTAAAGATCATAAATTGTACATTGTGCTTTATAAATTTTTAATTGATTAAAGTTCTACATAATATCCATCAAATACTGGACCATCTTTACATGTTCTTTTATTTCCGTCTTTAGTCTTACATGTACATACTAAACATGCTCCTACTCCACATGCCATGTGTTTTTCCATAGAAACATATACTTTTACATTCTTTTCTTTACACATTTCAACTACAGCTTTCATCATTACTTCCGGTCCACAACATAATACAGTATCATATTCTTCTACATTTAGAATTTCTGTAACAAATCCATTATGACCATGCTTACCACTGTTAGTAGATATTTTTATATCATTTACATATTCTTTAAAATCATTCACTAAGTAAATTTCATCTCTAAAGCCTGCATATAAATCTATTTTTTCATCTCTATTTTTAGATCTTAATTGCTTTGATAATTCAAGAAGTGGTGCAATCCCTATTCCTCCACCAACTAAGGCTACTTTTCCATACTCTTTATTTAAATCAAATCCATTTCCAAGTGGACCTGTTAAAGATATAGTATCACCTTCTTTAAGATCTACATATTCTTTAGTTCCTGTTCCAACTACTGCATATAGAAATGTTAATTTATCATCATTTTTTTCACATATACTTATAGGCCTTGGAAGAAGTGTTTGCCCCTTATGCTTTAGCATATAAAATTGTCCTGCATTTATTTCATTTGTATCTTCTACACTCATCTTAAATATTCCTGTAGCAATTTCTTCATTTGATATTATTTTCGCATCTTTGTATGTAATTGACATAATAACCTCCATATCAATTGTCAATTATCAATTGTCAATTATCAATTAAACTTAGAAATGCTATCTGCATTCCTTTAAATTTTATGTACTACATATTATTCTTTCATCATTAATTGATAATTGAGCATTGATTATTGAGCATTATTATCTTTTTACTGCTTCTCTTATAGCATCTCTCATTTTTATTGCTTCTTCTCTTGCACAAGCTGCAAACTCTTCTGGCTTACCAACTTTTTTATACGCAAGTAATATTCCTCTTGAAGAATTTACAACTCCACCATTTCCATCTTTAAGGTATAAGGCAACATCTTCTGCTGTTCCACCTTGTGCTCCATATCCAGGTATTAAGAAGAACATATTATTATAGCTTTCTCTTATTTTCTTACCTTCTTCAACATGTGTACATCCTATTACTCCGCCTACTGGTGCATATCCACATTCACCTATACACTCTTTTGACATTTCTGATAACTTATCTGCTACCACTTCAAATACTTTCTTTCCTGTAGTCACATCTAAACATTCAATATCATCTGCTCCAGGATTTGAAGTTCTAACTAAAACAAATGCTCCTTTTTTACCATTTTCAAAGTATGGCATATATGGTTCTATACTATCCATTCCCATATAAGGGCTTAATGTAACAAAGTCTGCTTCAAAATCCCCTTCTAAATGTGCCTTTGCATACATTTTAGCAGTTGCTGCTATATCTCCTCTTTTAATATCAGCAATTATTATTTCATCCTTGCTTCTTAGGTAATCCAATGTCTTCTTATATGCATTCAACCCTTCTAATCCTAATGCTTCATAATAAGCAATTTGAACCTTAAAGCATGCAGAAACATCATATGTAGCATCTATTATTTGTTTATTAAATTCAAATATAGCTTCACTTATACTTCTACCTTCTTTTATGTGATCCGGTACATAATCTATTGCTGTATCTAGTCCTACACAAACAACGCCTCTTTTTTCAACTCTATCATATAATTTATCAATTATGTTCATTAATTAACCCCTCCATTTTCAGTTGACAATTGACAGTTGACAGTTTTATTATTCTTCTTTTCTATCAAATGTAAAATATCGGTTATCAATCTACTTTTCATTTTTTAACATTTCTTAATTATCAGCTAAAACTACAAGCCTTTACCATAAATTCAAACTTGATTACTATAGTTTAATAATTATTTTTTATACTTAATTACTCCACCTTTTACAGTTGCAAGTATATCTCCATAGAATTCCATTCCCTCAAATGGAGTATTTTTACCCTTTGATGCAAATTCACTGCTACTTACTTTAATCTTAGTATCTGTATCTACTAGTACTAAGTCACCTTCTACTCCAACACTTATTTTACCTTTATTCATTCCAAGAAGGTTAGCTGGATTGTATGACATAAGTTTACTTAATGTATTTAAGCTTATATTATTTTTCTTAACTAAATTTGTGTAGCAAATTGCAAATGCAGTTTCAAGTCCTACCATTCCTGGTGATCCTTTTTTCTTTTCTTCTAGCGTATGAGGTGCATGATCTGTTCCTATTGTATCTACCATCCCAAGCTTTATTGCATTTATAATTGCTTCCACATCTTCTTTTTCTCTTATTGGTGGATTAACTCTATAGTCATTTACATCTCTTGTTAAACCTATATGATGAGGTGTAACTTCAAGTGTAACATTTGCACCACTCATTTTTGCATCTATTATATACTTAATAGCTTCCTTTGTACTTACATGACACATATGTAATCTTGCACCACTTAATTTGGCAAGTTCCACATCTCTCATTGTCATCATGTTTTCTGCTATTCTCATATCTACTTTTGAAAATTCCGGACTTTCTGCATGAGACATTATGATCCAGTTATTTTCCTTAGCTATTTTCATAGCTTCAAGCATTGTATTTGAATTTGATACTCCAACTCCATCATCTGATAGGGCTTTAACTCCTTTATCATCTTTTAATTCTTCTAAATGATTTAATGTTACTCCATCAAAGTTCTTTGTAACTGATGGACATTGATGTATATCTATTAAATCTAATTCTTTAGATTTATTTCTAACATAATCTAATGTTTCTTTTGTAGAACATATTGGGTTAGTATTTGCCATAGTACATACGCCAGTATACCCACCTCTTAATGCTGCTCTAGAACCTGTTTCAATATCTTCCTTCCATGTAAGCCCTGGGTCTCTAAAATGTGTATGTGTATCAATAAATGATGGCATTATTGTTTTGCCATGACAATCCAATATTTCTACTCCATCCTTTTCTATTTTAGAAGCAATTTCTTTTATTAATCCGTTCTCAATATATATATCACCATGAAAATCTTGAGTTACATCTATTATTCTTGCATTTTTAATTAATAATCCCATAACATCTAGCTCCTATTAATTTATTATTAGTTTTCGCTTAACTTTGTTATTACATCACAGTATTCACATCTATATCTTCCATTTTCCTCATCCACTAATATAAATGAATGTGGAACATATTCTTCTACCTTAGTTATACAGCTTGGATTTTTACATTTTATTATATTGTGTACTTTATTGGGAAGACTTGGTTTTACTTTTCTAACAATCTGTTCATTTTTTACTTCACATATTGTTATTTTAGGTGAAAGTAATGCTAAAGTTGTATAATCTATTTCACCACAGTTTTCTATTTTGATTATGTCTTTCTTACCCAATTTTTTACTATCTGCATTTATTATTAATGCTACACTATAATCACTTTTATCTAACTCTAAATAGTTAAATATCTTTATTCCAAGACCTGCTTCAATATGATCTATTACTATACCATTTTTTATACTAGTTATTTCTAACATCTACATCACCCCTAATAGTTTAATCATAAGCGCCATTCTTACATACATTCCATATTCAGCTTGCTTAAAATAAGAAGCTCTTTCATCTTCATCTACTTCATATGCAATTTCATTAACTCTTGGAAGTGGGTGCATAACTATCATCTCTTTTTTAGCTAAATCCATTTTTGCTTTATCTAATATATAACTGTCTTTTAATCTTAAATATTCTTCTTCATTAAAGAATCTTTCTTTTTGAACTCTTGTCATATATAAAATATCTAAATCTTGTATAACATCTTCAAGTTTTTCAACTTCAACATATTCTATATTATTTTTTTCTAATACTTCTTCTCTTATATATTGTGGGATTGCAAGTTCTTTAGGTGATATTAAGACAAACTTGTTTCCTGAATATCTTGACATTGCTTTTATTAAGGAATGAACAGTTCTACCAAACTTTAAGTCTCCACAAATTCCTATAGTATGATTCTTAAGGCCTTGCTTTAAGCTTGTTATTGTTAGTAAATCTGCTAATGTTTGAGTTGGATGCTGATGTCCACCATCTCCTGCATTTATAATAGGTACACTAGAATAAAGGCTTGCAACTTTTGCTGATCCTTCTTTTGGATGCCTCATTGCAATTATATCTGAATATATTGATACCATTTTTATAGTATCAGCTAATGTTTCTCCTTTAGATATTGACGTAGAACTTGGCTCTGAAAATCCTAAAATCTTTCCTCCAAGTCTCATCATAGCTGCTTCAAAACTTAATCTGGTTCTTGTACTTGGTTCATAAAATAATGTTCCTAAGATTTTTCCATCACATATATGTGCAAAATCTTCTGGACTTTTCATTATTTTGTTTGCTAAACTAAATAATTCGTCTAGCTCTTCAACAGTAAAATCTCTTGGCTCTATTAAATGTCTAATTTCTCTTGTCATTTTAATCACTCCTTCGTAACCTCTCTGTGTTAATTTAAAGGGAATATTTCAATTATCATTTATCAATTGTCAATGATCAATTTAAGCTGAAATTCCAATAGAATTTCTTAAATTATATTTTTTATTTTGCTTACGCAAAATCATCTTCAATTGATAATTGAGTATTTAAAATTGATTATAAATATGTAAAAAACCTTCCTTATTAATAAAGGAAGGCATAATAATCCTGTGTTTTTGGCATTACATTACTTCCTTATTGATCTCTCAGTATCAAATTAAAGGTTTTTCTTTGTGTAAGGATACCACTTCTTTTATTGCCTGTCAATATGCAATTAGATTAATATATTAATAATTTATAATATTTACATATTATAAAAAAACAACAGATAAACTAATTAAATTTATCTGTTGTTTTTTGGGCAAAATCAATAAATATCTTTTTAAATAAATATCTATTTAATATTTTAATTCAAATATATTACCTAAAAATTATTAGTTACGTTATCCCACATCATCTTTCCACATTTAGCAAGTGTAACTGTACCGTAAACACTATTTGGTATTCCCATTGATAAAACAGTGAAAGTATATGTTCCCTTTTGGAGATGAATTAAAGCTGTATCATTTTCAACTCCAGATTTATCACCAGTTTTGCTTGATATGTCATATTTCAAATCATCTGGAATATAAAGAGCTAATTTATTTTTCATTTGTTGTCTTTGTAAAATATCTGCAAGCATTATGCTATCTTTTTCATTCAAAAAAGTAGAATTATATAGATGCTTCCATACTTTAGATAAATCTAACGCACTTGTGATATTTTCAATTCCACTACTTGCGGCTCTTTCATCTGAAGTCTTCCTATTTAATTTTGTATTTTTTAATCCCATGGCATCTATATCTTCATTAATATTATCTATTCCAACTATATCGATTAATTTATTAGCTGCTGTATTATCACTTTGTATAAGCATTGCGACTAATAATTCAAATATTGTATATTCTCTATTATCAAATTCATGTAGTATTCCTGTACCATAAACTTTATCTTCTTCTTCTATCTTTATTTTATCTAAAAAGGATGCTTTTCCTTTTTCAACATATTTAATAACTGACATTGCTATTGGGAGCTTCATACATCCAGCACTTGTCATTTGCACATTTTCATTATATCCAAAACTATATCCACTTTCTAAATCCTCAAAAAAGAATGCATATGTTCCAATTCTAGTTTCTAAATATCTTTTTATTTCTTTCATAAAAGTCACCACTTTCTAAATAGTCTTAATTATCACTTGGCTTATTATTTCAATTAATCTGCAAAGCAAATGCCTATCTTTTTAGCAACTGTAACAAGTTCTCCATTTGGATCTACCTTTTTATTGTTTCCTATTACATTTTCTAAGCTATCATAAGTTACTTCATTACCTTTTAAACATACCATACTTCCAAACTTGCCTTGTTCTATAAGTTCTACAGCTGCCACACCATATCTTGTTGATAATATTCTATCAAATGTACATGTAGTTCCACCTCTTTGAATATGCCCAAGAACTGTACATCTAACTTCTCTTCCATTAACTAATTTCTCCAAATCTTCTGCTAGTTTATTTCCAATTCCACCAAGTCTAATTGGATCAGGACTATCTTCTACAATTTTAGCTACTATAACATCTCCATCTTTTGATTTAGCACCTTCAGCAACTACTATTATTGTAAATAACTTTTCTTGACTTTTTCTCTCCTCTACCTTCTCTACAATTTTGTTAATATCATATGGAATTTCAGGTAATAAAATCACATCTGCTGAACCAGCTATTCCTGATTCTAAAGCTATAAATCCTGCATTTCTTCCCATTACTTCAAGTATCATTATTCTATGATGCGATTCTGCTGTTGTATGGAGTCTGTCTAAAGCTTCAGTCGCAATATCTATTGATGTATTAAATCCAAATGTAATATCAGTTGAACCCAAGTCATTATCTATAGTTTTGGGAACTCCTATGACTTTAATACCTTTTCTTGCAAAATCTCTTGCAGATGTTAATGTTCCATCTCCGCCAATAACTATTAAGACGTCAACACCTTCTTTTTTCATATTATCAACTGCTACATCCGATACATCTTTTTTTACCATATTGCCATCTTCTTCTACAAGGTAGTCAAATAAATTATCTTTATTTGAGCTATATAGTATAGTTCCTCCCCTAGGAAGAAGGCCTGATACTGTTTTCAAATCTAGTTTTATGAAATCATTATTATATAATCCTCTATACCCAAATTTATATCCTATAACTTCATATCCATAATTTAAAATTGCTGACCTTGTAACTGCTCTTATAACTGCATTTAATCCAGGGCAATCTCCACCACCAGTGAGTAATGCTATTTTTTTAATACCATTTGCCATATAAACTTCCCCCTATACCACATTTTTTGCTGCAAGAAAATAAAATTTTTATAATATTATTTATTTTCTGACTATTTTTTAAACTTCTTTACCATATCAATAAAACTAACCATACAAATTCTTCCTGGTATACGATTACTTCCATTTATTTTATGATATCACAAACTTTATTATATGAAAAGCATTAATTTACATAATATTCTTTATTTTGTTAAAATCTAATTTTCATCCAATATATCCCTTTAAAGATTCTACCTTTTATAATATAATCCTTTAATTCTTTTTAGAACTAAATAAAAAAATAACTGTAAATTCTTATTTTAATAATTTTACAGTTATTTTTTTATTAATTTAAACTGAAATAGCTCCAAATGCTAAAAGTATAGTAAATACAATTGCAGCACCTATTCTATAAACAGCAAATACTCTCATAGGTCTCTTCTGTAAGTAAGCTATGAACTTTCTCATAACTACTAATGCAACTATAAATGCAACAATGAAACCAATTATAAGCGCAATAACATTTGTCATATTCATAAGACTATAATCAAACTTTACAAGTTTTAAAGTTGATGATCCAACCATTGCAGGAATAGCTAAGAAAAATGAAAACTCAGCAGCTATAGTAGTTGAAAAACCTGTAATCCATCCACCCATTATAGTTGATGCACTTCTTGACATTCCTGGCCACATAGCTAGGCATTGGAATAACCCTACAATAAATGATTGAGTAGGATTTATTCTATCTATATCCTTAACAGCATGCTTTTTTCTTCTATATTTATTTTCAATAACTATTAATAATATACCTCCAACTAAGAATCCAACAACAACAGCCCATGGAGAAAATAGTTTTTCTTCAATATAATCATCGAAGAGTAAACCAAAAAACATAGCTGGAATAGAACCAACTATAATGTTAATTCCAAATCTAAATCCAACTTTTCCTTCTTGACCTTTAGTAAATATATATTTAAAAAATTCAATAACACTATTCTTTATCTTCTCCCAATATATAACGACAACTGCCAATATAGCTCCTAATTGAATAACTACATTAAACATGTCTACAAACTTCTTAGGTTCTGAAAACCCTATAATACTTGATGTCAAAATCAAATGTCCTGTAGATGATACAGGAATAAATTCAGTTAAACCTTCCACTATTGCTACAATTATAGCTTTAATTATAAATAAAATATCTAATCCCACTATCTAGTTCACTCTCTTTCTCTGCCATATTAAAATTTTACATTATTATTTTTCTCTATTAATTTCAACACTGCTTATTGGTGTTTGACCATCTAAAGATAACTCTATTGAAGTTTTTCCCTTTTTAAGTTCAGTATTTGTATAACTATTTATTTTTTCATATCCTTTTCCATCTATATTTACATAGCATTCTTTAATTACACCACTATCCTTAAATCCAGCAATTATTACTTCTGTCATATTTTCATTACTTTCTTCATTTTTAGAATTTATTAAAGATAAAATTAAATAAGCCTTTTCATCTCTACCTATTCTTCCCTCATACGGACTTTTTTCGAATAATTTAGTTTCTTCAGTAAATATTGTTGGAGGAGCAAATCCATTAATGTATTTAAGTTCTAATGCATCTTTATCTTTTAAATAAGTAACATAACTATTACTCTTATCATAAAGAATAGTATTATCAATTTGTAAAGAATATGAATCTAAATATTTCTTTAATTTATTTTTATAATCCTTTTGGCTTGACTTCCCTAAATATGAAACATCTTTAAAATTATTTGTAAGTACCTCAATTGCAGATAGTTTAGTATCTCCATTTACAAAGTATCCTTGATCTATACAATCCACAGCAATCCACTTACCATACTCTCTACTCCAAAACTCCACAATGTAATATTGTGACTTCTCTTTAAATTGAGCATTTTTACTTCTATAAATTCCAACACGACTGTTAATTCCAATAGAGCTTAACATATCTCTTGTTATTATTGCCAGGTCTTTATTAGATACTTTCTTTCCATCCCCCTTTTCGACTAGTATATCATAAGCACTATTCAAATTTTTACTTTCTATATCATCATATTCTACTATTTTGTTTACTATATTAGTAATCTTTATTGCTTTGTCTAAATCAGTTTTTTCATCTTTTGTAGCTTCTTTTAAATGATATGTATCTTCTAAAAATTTTATCTTATCACTTGAAAAATCTTCATAAAAAAATACTATATTACTTTCATTATAATAATTATCCCATTTTTCAACTTTAATACCTTTATAGCTCATCTGATTAACAATACCAAGTAATGCTCCACCAAAGACCACTACTGTTCCAAGGATAATTTTAAATATATTTGCTTTCATTGTACTCATATAAATTCCATCCCCTAAATATTAATATGTAATAATATCCCCCCTGAAGAACACTATTTAGACAATTAAATAAAATAACAAGCCAAAAATGCACTGTTTTTATTATATAACATAAAGTTATGTGTATTTATAACAAATTTATTAAATAATATAATAAAAATCAAAAATGCATTAATGACATGTTATTTGTATATAGTAATTATTCCAATTACTATTTTTCACCTGTTAATAAAATTTCATTTTCTTCTTTTGAATATTGGCTTAACTCATCAACTCTTAATTAACCATGTATTTTAATAAAATAATTTAAAATCTGTTAATGTCAAAGCACTATTACTATTTCCTTCAATAGCTTTTACCCTATTATAATTATCAGTTATTATTTTTCTTTGCTCATCTGTTGTATTTTCATCCATTCCATCATATGCGGCCTTAAGATTTGTTAGAGCTCTAGATACATTTTTTTCAACAATAATATAGTAACATCCTGCATTATTTAAATTTAAAACATCATCCTTATCTTTTGCATATCCTTCTCTTATAGCCTTTATAGCTGAATCATTCTTCTCTTCTGTTAAATATATTGATCCTAATGCTCTGTAATATTGTGATTTTGTACTATCAATTTTTATGGCTTTATTTAATAGTTCTACTGCTTCATCTATTCTTTGTGTATTAACTTTTATAATAGCCATATCATAAAGTATATCGGCATCTTTGGGATTAATTTTTGATGCAAATTCATAATAATACAATGCTTTATTGCTGTCTTTAAGTACACTTGAATAGTAATCTGCCATTTTTAATATTAATCCATAATTATATGGCTCTTTTTCTAATGCTATCCTTAAATATGGTTCTTCAAGCTCATTTTGTTTAAGTGCATCCATTATTTTGGGAAGCATAACACTATAATTGGCTGCATAATCTCTATTCAATAATATACTTTCTTTACATGAATTTAATGCTGATTCATATTCTGACAAGTTATATTCATTTATTGCTTTTGCATAAGAGCCAACATAAGATTCTTTATATTCTTCATATATTCCATTTAATATTGATTTTGATTCCTTTGTTTTACCCAATTCATTATATACATCAGCTTTTATAAAACTAATATTTAAATTTTCAATATTTTTTTCTTCTAATTCTGATATTAATTTATCTGCTTCATTTAAAGTCTTAGAATCTAAAGAATATAACTTTGCTAGCCATACTTTATAAATTGTTTCATCTTTATTTTCTTCAGATAATTTTTTTACTTCGGTTAATATATATTCTTTGTTATTTGAATATATTTGCTCTAGCACATTTAGAATTTCTAAATTATCATTATCCATATTCCATGCTTCTTTTAATAATTCTAATGATTTCTCATAATTATTAGTTAATGCATTCATATCCGCTAATTTAGTTAAGTCACTACTAGTTATTTCATTAGTCGGATATGTACTTAAAATCATTTTAGCATTATTAACTTTATTGTTAAGCATATAAACCATAAACATTGTGTTCATTATATTTTTATCATCTGGATATTCTTCTAAAAATACTTCTCCGTATTCTAAAGCTTTTTCACTGTCTCCATTTATCATTGAGGTAAATAATATATCATTTAATAATTTTTTATCTTCTTCTATATGTTTTTCTTTTCCATCAGCATCTATAATCTTATTTCTTTTTTCATAAACGCTTTGAAGAACATCATTTGACTTTATAAAGTCACCTTGAATGGAGTAAATCTTTGCTATTTCCATTTCATAAGATGGCCATTGTTCTTTTTCTTGTAATATTGTATACTCAGCTATAGCATTATCATATTTTTTCTCATAAACTAAAGCTTCTGCTGAATTATTTGCTATAGATACTGGTTCCTCTTCTTTCATTATAAACTTAGTACATACCGCTATTGCCAGTGCTATACTTATGTAAACTATAATATATATAAACGAATTCATCCATTGTTTCGAGTTTGTATTTATATCCTTCTTCCCTTTATGATTATTTTCTTTTTGCATTATATTAATCACACCTCATTATTTTTATATTTAGATATAACCATCTTTAGTGTAACAAAAATTCAAATAAAAATCTACTTTTTTGCACGATTCATCTCTTTATACTATTTTTTATAAGATTTATTGATTAATATTTTATATGTTTCACTTTATTTTTACTAAATCATCAATAGTTTTTAATAGGTATTTTAAAAGATAAAATAAAGATATATACAATATCATAATATTTAAATTATTTTGACACTGTATATATCTTTAGATATATATTTGTATTAAACATTAAATCTGAAGTTAACTACGTCTCCATCTTGCATTATATAATCTTTACCTTCTAATCTAAATTTACCATGTTCTTTAGCAGCAGCTTCTGAACCACATTCAACTAGATCATCATATCCAATAACTTCAGCTCTTATGAAACCTCTTTCAATATCTGAGTGGATCTTACCAGCTGCTTGTGGTGCTTTAGTTCCTCTTTTTATAGTCCATGCTCTAACTTCTTGAACTCCAGCAGTTAAGAAACTCATAAGTCCAAGTAACTTATAACTTGCTTCTATAAGCTGATCAAGTCCTGATTCTTCAAGTCCATATTCTTTAAGCATTTCTGCTTTTTCATCATCTTCAAGCCCTGACATTTCTTCTTCTATCTTGGCACTTACAACCATTGTTCCTGAATTTTCAGTCTCTGCATATTCTTTTACTTTCTTAACATAATCATTTTCAAAGTTACCTTCCATAACATCATCTTCACTTATGTTACATGCATATAAAACTGGTTTTGAAGTAATTAAGAACAGACTCTTAACAAATACCATTTCATCGTCAGTAAATTCTATTGTTCTAGCTGGTTTATTTGATTCTAGTTGTTCCTTAATTCTCTCCATGATACCATATTCATATTTTGCAGTTTTATCGCCTGATCTTGCAAGCTTAACGGTCTTTTCCATTCTTCTCTCTAGTATTTCCAAATCTGAAAAGATCAATTCTAAGTTTATTGTTTCAATATCTCTTATAGGATCAACAGAACCATCAACATGAACAACATTTCCATCATCAAAACATCTTACAACATGAACGATGGCATTAACTTCTCTTATGTTTGATAAGAATTTATTTCCTAAGCCTTCACCCTTTGAAGCTCCTTTTACTAATCCTGCTATATCATAAAACTCTATTGCTGTGTATACTTTCTTCTTTGTATTATACATTTTTTCTAAAACATCTAATCTTTTATCTGGTACACTTACTACACCAACATTTGGTTCAATTGTACAGAACGGATAGTTTGCAGATTCTGCACCTGCCTTTGTTATTGCATTAAAAAGTGTGCTTTTACCTACGTTTGGTAAACCTACTATACCTAATTTCATTATATGTACATTCCTTTCCAACTTTTAATATACCTTATGAAATTATACTCTAGTGGGCTATTTATTTCAATAACTATACACTAAAATCTCCAAGTTTATGGCTTAATAAACTGCAACAATTCTTATAAATATATTATTTATAAAATTTGATTAATGCAAAAGATTTAATTAAGTTTCTCAATCCCACTTTAAAACATTACTTCAATCAGTTTTTAATGATCATTCTAGTTTTTAGGAACATTTGAAAAATTATTTGCCATATTACCCAAGGATTTTCAACAAAATTCTGACTATTTTTAATATTATCTACAAATAATATATGTATATTACATTAGAGAGAGTTATAATATAAATATAACCACTATATATGATTGAGGGTGATAATAATGAAATTATTAAAAAAAACAACTTGTATTACAATGCTTTTTAATTTCTTTATGACTTCAACACTTTTACCAGTATATGCTGCTGACACCAATGAATTAAATTGGTATTACATGGCTAAAGGTAAAGGAAATGTCGCTGAACAGCCTAAAGAATCTGCAGATTTTTTGAAAGACTGTGCTGGTTATTATGTAGGAGATACAACTCAAAAAGTGATATATCTTACATTTGATGAAGGTTATGAAAATGGAAATACTGGAAAAATATTAGATATATTAAAAGAAGTTGAAGTACCTGCTGCATTCTTTGTAACTAAGCCATATATTGATTCACAGCCTGATTTAATTAAAAGAATGGTAAATGAAGGTCATATCGTTGGTAATCATTCAGTTCATCATCCTTCTATGGCTTCAATACATGATAAAGAAAAATTTAAAGCTGAATTTACTGGTGTAGAAGAAGCATATAAAAATCTTATCGGATCTGATATGCCAAAATATTTTAGACCTCCAATGGGAAAATACTCTAAGCAATCATTAGAAATGACTAAAGAGCTTGGATACAAAACTATCTTTTGGAGTTTTGCATATAAAGACTGGCTAGTTAATTCACAACCATCTGAAAGTTATGCTATTGAAAAAATAACTAATGGTGCTCATCCTGGCTGCATAATGCTTTTACATGCAGTTTCTATTACTAATACTAATGTTTTAAAAACTGTTATAGAATCTCTAAAAGCAGATGGATATGTATTTAAATCATTAGATTATTTAGATAATTCTAATGAGACTGAAGCTGAAGCACAAGCTAAATTTAACTATGCTCCACAAAAAATACTTGCTCAGCAATACACAACTATTAATCAATAATATAAAACAAGCGTGGCGATGCCACGCTTGTTTTAGTGAAAAAGTAAAAGTGAAGAGTTAAAAGTAAAAAATTAAATCCATTATTTTTTCACCCATCACTGTTCTCTCTTGACTTATTTCCTAATTTCTATTTCTTTAACTTCTTTGCTTACCTTTACACTTTTATTAAACTTCAATATAGTATCTCTTAGTTTTGCTAAATCATTTAATGAATATTCACTTGTGCAAATATCATATTTTTTACTCTTAGAATCCTTTTTCTTACCTGTAGCACTAAAAGAAATAGTTAAAAACTTTTTGTTTTTCTCCTTATTTTCTTCACCTTTTCTTAGTGAAAGATTACTGATTTCAGAATATTTTATTGATTGTGTTAATTCTTTATTTTTATAGAATTCAACTTTATTTTCCCCTATTTTAATATCCCTACTATATTCAACCCATACTGAAAGTAAAGTTATAATTCCTGTTACTACAAAAATCCACATTGCTAAGCTTTTTATTCCTTCTGGAATTACCCATACTAATCCGAATACGATTTCTGCGATTCCAACCGAGATCATAAAACTATTTTTTTTCTTTATTGTAATAGGATATTTTAATTCTTCCACTATTTTTCCCCCTTATAAGATATACTATTTAAATGCTATTCCATAATAAAAAGTTTATCATTTTATATTACATAATACAACATTTGTTATTTTTATTTTTTTATAAATAATGAATTATTTTATTTAATATATACAAACTATATTTGAGAGAGGATGTGTTTTTCATGAGTAATAAACCTTACGTTGGTAATCCCATACAAAAAGGCAATAGAAGACGAAAGATTCACGATCATCAAGACAATGTTGGTGATCCCCAAAACAAACCAGAGTACAAAAATTTTGATGGTAAGGAAATAAAGTAATCGTATTTTGCATTAAAATAAGCACCACTAAAATTAGTAGTGCTTATTTTATTATTTATATATTACCGAATCAACATAATCATAAATTTCTTTTTTCTTCTTTTCTGATTTTTCCATTATGCTTCTTATCTCTTTATCAACTTCTTCAAAAAACTCCTCATTTCTTAAAGAATTTAAGTTAACCTTAACATTAACTACAGAACTTTCTATTGCACAGTGGAGTAAAATTGCAGCAATACTTAAATCTGATAAAAGCATTTTATTTCCGTACTTAGCCATAACATCTAAATTATCATAAAAGCTCAAGCTTTCTCGTGCAAGTATTAATGGAGCTTCCATTGCTTTTATTGTATTATATTTAATTGCCTTAGATCTACTTTTCTTATCTTCTTCAGTTTCTTTAGGAAGTTTATAACAGTCCATTAATTTCATAAAATTTTCTCTGTCAGCTTCCATAAGCTCTAAACTTCTATTTGTAAATTCCTTTGATTTTTCTTCAACTTCCCTTATCATTAACTGTTCTTTTTCATCTAATGCTAAATAAGCCTTTTTGTCTACAGTTAATGAGTAAACCATAGAGTTTAATGCTCCAGATATGGCGGAAGCCAACCCTGCAACAGCTCCTCCTCCTGGAGATGGCATATCTGATCCTAATTCCTCCAAAAATTCTTTTATTTTTTCATCACAAAATTTAGTCATTTACATACCCCCAAATTATTTAAAATTCCTATTATCCAATATTGAAATTACATATCCTAAGTAAATCCAGAATATCATAGATATAAAACTTACTATATATATAAGTGTACTTTCAAAAAGATTAGCGGCTAGAATACCAACCAGCATTGATACCAACACTGTCATTCTTAATCTTTCTTTTCTTTTTAGGTTATCCACACGCTTTAATATAAAGATTAACATTCCACATAAAAAAGCTAAAAATAAAATCAATGATATTACTCCATTTACAGTTATTATTTGGAAGTATATATTATGAAGTCCACCATATTCAAGCCCTGGAAGATCCCATGTTATTCTTGCTTCCTTCATACTCACAAATAATGCGGTATTACCTACTCCAATAAAAGGATACCATTTGATCACTGCCCATGCAGTCCTCCAAAGATTACTTCTTCCACTTGTATACAATCTTATTGCAGTATAATTCCAATCTGTACCTACAATTACTATAATTGAAGCTATTATTAATATTATTGGCAGAATTATCATACTTATTCTAATATATTTATTTTTAAGATATATAAATGCTGCCGTATAGAACATTGCTATAACTATTAATATGGCACTACGACCTCTAAACACCATCATAGTTATTAACTGCAATGCAATATTTCCAAGACAATATAATTTTATCTTATTTATTTTTGTTGAATAATTAATATATAAACATAATGTAATTGCAATTGCTGCTGCTATTGAAATTGCATTTTCATTTTCAAATAATCCACCTTTACTACCAGCAAATAAAAATTTTCCGATCTCTATATTTTGATTAAAAATCCTCATAAGCAAAGATACTATAGAAGCTATTGCCATAAATATAGTATAAAAATAAGTTATGATTTCCATTTCCTTTATTAATTCTTTTTTACTTTTAAAAATATCTATTGTATAAATACTTATAAAAAGTATACTGTTAACAAGCCATATTACTAGATTTTCTCCAGTTCTATAAAAAATCAATGTCAAAATTAATGTCAAAATTAAGAATGCACCTAATGATATATCAAAACCATATATCTTTCTTTTCTTATACCCACTAAAAACCATATAAAATATTATAATTACTCCCCAAAGAAGAGCAATTTTGCTTAGTATATGTATTCCAGGTATTGTTTTTAATGCAGTTACAAATGTTAAACTTACAAATAAATAAAATAATTTAAAATAAAATTTGCTCTTTTCTATATATCCAAATATCTTCTCAATGGTGTCTTTCATAAGCCTCTTTATACACTCCTTTTATGCATTCAACTAATACTTCTTCTGAATACTTATCAACTACTTTTTTTCTAATTAAATTCTTATTATATATATTATAATTTTCTTTTATTTCTATAAGTGCATCTTTTATACTGTCCACATCATTTTTATTAGCTATTATTCCATTATACTCTTCTATTATATCTTCAGCTCCACCATTATTGGCTCCAATCACAGGCTTTCCACAAGCTAATGCTTCTATATAAACCACTCCAAATGTTTCATGCTCTGATGGAAGTGCAAATGCGTCACACTTTCTCATTTCTTCTGAAACCTGCTCTCTTGATAAAGCCCCCAGAAAGTTTACCTGCTCATCTATATTAATCTCTTTAGCCAGTTCTTCTAAGGAATTTTTAGTAGATCCATCTCCTCCAATATTTAAAATAACATCTTGACCTTTAAAAGCCATAGAAAAAGCTTTTATTAAATCTCCCATTCCTTTGCCTTCTTCAAGAAATGCACATGAAAAGAAAGTGAATTTTTTATTTTTGTTATTATCTATATAAAATAAATTTAAATCAACCATATTCGGTATAACCATAATATCTCTATCTACATATTCACTTATTTCTTTTTTTAATCCTGTTCCTACAGATACTAATATATCTGCTTCTTTATAAGCATCAAATATATATTGTTTATATGAATCCTTAGCATATTTCGCATATTTTAATGATGAGTGTTCTGTTATAACTAATGGTATATTATACTTTTTACTTATATATGCTGCTGCTATGCCACCCCAAAAACATGAATGAGCATGTATTATATCAACTTTCCCTTCCTTTTTCACAATCTCTTTATAAAGTTTATCCATTCTTTTATTAAAACTTCTAAACATCATTGGATTTTTAGGAAAATAATTATAATCTTTATATCTATAAGTTCTTAAATTATCTTCTACTTGGAAATTGATTTTTCTCTTTTCTTTAATCTTTCCCAATTTAGTTATTGGCCATATTTCATTATAAGCCACACTTATTTTTTCTCCATCATTTTGAAGTGCTTTAAACTGTTCTTTAAAAAAGCTTCCATGAACCTTATTTGCCTTACTTGAATACCAAGACGGAATGACCATTATATGCATTTAATCACGTCCCCATAATATTTTATTTAACCTACCAACTATTGAATTCCATTCATAATTATAATCCGGACCAGAACATAAGTTATTATGTTCATACATTTCAATCATATTATAAATATTATTTTTAATATCTTCACTAGAATTATATGAACATATACATTTATCATTATCTTTAGTAATCCTTCCTATAGGATCATTTTTATCACCATATATAACAAATATTCTCCCATTTGCTCCAAAATAATCATATATTTTAGCTGGAATCTGCTTTGAATTTTTATTTCCAAACAAAAGCAACATATCACCATTTAACATGTATTTAAGAGCTTCATTAAAAGGAATTCTTGGTGAAACTTTTGCTACATCTAGCTTTTCTAATTTCTTTCGTCCTTCAACATCATCTATATTTCCAAAGAATAGTATATTCAATTTTCTATATTTTGAATAATCGTCTTTTTTTATGTTCTCAATTGCTTCTATAAAAGGCCTAATATCTCTAAGCTTTGAGAATATTTCTCCAGTATAAATAATATTAATCTTATTCTTATCTATAAATCTAGGTGGCTCTTCTTTGCTTAAATCATCATATAATTTTGAATCAAACCCTCTATTTAATATAAAAGTGTTATCTTTATTTAATTTTTTATAATCCTTTAAATATTCGCTTCTATTATCTTCTGTAACAAATATAAATTTATCTGCACAGCTTATTATATTTTTCTCCATATTCTTTTCTATAAGTTTCTTTAATATAAAGCTCTTTTCACGTGTCGAATCTTTAAGCCAAGGATCACTCCAATATGTTATCCATGGTATATCTTTATATTGCTTCTTTATATAATAAGCACAAAGATGTGAAGATGGTGGTTCATGCATAGAAAATATTACATCAATCTTTTCATCTTCTATAAGCTTTATCCCATATTTTGAAGCATTCTTTGCCCATCCATAATACATATCTGGTATAACCACTGCATTTTTTATCTTTCTTAGTATTTTTTTTATATTTCCTGAGCTTTTATTATTAGAAAAATTGTGAGAATTAGCTGATTTTTTAGGCATTAATTTATTAAATATAGCGCCGCCTTTAACCGCATGAAGTCTTATTTTTTTATTCATCATTGATAAAAGTGTCTCATCATAATAAACTGAGTTTTTGGGAAAATTCACTGTTAAAAGATGTATTTCATTTCCATCAATATCACTTAACTTATTTAAATACTGCAATGTTTCAATAGCTGCAGAATTATTTATTAATGGTGAATAACATGCTATAAATAATAATTTCATAAAGCCTCCTAATCTAACTGCTTATTTATTAAACCGCTTAAGTAATATATCTTTCATTTCAATAAATTCTTCTATTTTAAATATATAACTTAAACTAAAGTATACTATCATTCCAATAATTGTTCCAGTTAATAAAGTTATACTGGAATTTATCATTTTATTCTGTGTAAAGTTTATACTGTCTCCTATTAACATAAGAAATACTACAATAACTATACCCATAATTAATGAGTTAACTACTATAAGCCCTATCTTTTTAATTATATCTCCTACATTAAATTTTCGCTCACTCTTCATAATACTTATAAATAATAATATTGATGTAACCATCATAGCTATTCCAGATGCTAATGCTATTCCTGTTATTCCTATTAATTTTGATAAAGTTATGCTAAGAGTAACATTTATAAAAACACCTATAACACCATTCATAGCAGTTATCTTTGTTTTTCCCATAGAAAAAAGTGTAGAATTTAAAATATCTCTCATGCCAGTGAAGAATATTCCAAAACTATAACCAAATAGTGCTAATGTAGTAAGAGTAACTGCTCGCTCATCAAATAATCCTCTTTCATATACAAGACTTACAATTGTTTTTGAAAATATCATAACGCCAACTGTTATTGGAATTAACAATATTGCTAGATATATTACAGATTTTTTTAATATGTTTATAAACCCTGATCTATCATTTGAATTTATAAGATTAGCCATCATTGGATATGAAACACTTGATATTGCTACTGTTATTGTATTATTTATAAATACTATAAGCTTTTGAGCAAAATTAAGTGCTGATATTGATCCTTCTTTTAAAGAAGCACCTACTTTTATATCAACCATCATATTTAATGAATTTGCGCCTGCACCAACTATTACAGGAAGTATTATAAAAAGCATAGTTTTTAATCTCTTATCTTTAAAATCAATAATGAACTTATATTTATAATTATGAGTCCAAAGTGAAGGAACTTGAACTAAGACTCTGCAGAAATTACCTATAACATTAGCAATAGTCAATCCTACAATATCACTGTTTTTAAATAATATTAAATATAATATCATTGGTAAATTAAAAAATAATCCAAGTATAGACGGAATCACAAAGTCTTCATTAACTTGAAGCATTGCAGTAAAGCATGCATTCACAGACAAAAACAATAAGTTAAGTAAAGTTATTCGCGTTAATTTAATTGCTAAAGCCATACCTTCTGGTGATAGCCCACTTCCCTGGCTTCCTTTTCCTAGCCATCCCACAATTTCTTCTGAAAATATGCTGCTTGCAATAAAGAAGACAATCGATATAGCAAAGAGTATGTTTATAACCTTATTAGCAAAGTTATACATCTCTTCTTGCCCCTTTTCTGCGCGTACTTTGCTAAGCATTGGTAAAAATGCAGTAGATATTGAAAGACCTACCAATGTAAATATAGTTTCTGGTATTGAAACTGCTATATTATAAGCATCAGTGTACATTCCTCCGCCAAAATCTTTTGCAATAAGTATATCACGTAAAAAACCAATTACCCTGCTTATTAAGGAAACTAGCATTATTATAAATGTCGATTTTATTAAACTGCTTTCTTTTTTCATAACACACCTTGAATTTGGTTGACAGTTGACAATTGATAGTTGACAGTTATTTTACCATATCCATCTAATATAAATTATACTAAAAATATCATAGATTTTCTTATAGTAATTTCCATATTTATAACTATTCAATATCAATAATCACTTATCAATTGCATTTCTTTCTATTTTTAACTACTTGTATTAAAAACTTAGGGATAGCTCCCAATCTTTTAATTCTAAATGGCTCCTTTATTGTTCTATATAACCATTCTAAACCTAGTGATATCATCCATTTAGGGGCCCTCTTTACCTTTCCAGCAAAAACGTCAAATACTCCACCTACACCCATGAATATTTTAATATTTGAATCATGTAGTATTTTATCTATAAATATTTCCTGCCTTGGTGAACCCATTGCTACAAATATTGCATATATATCTTTAGATTTAATATCTTCAATTATATCTTTACAATTGTTAAGGTCAAAAAAACCATTATGTGAACCTGCTATATTTAAACTTGGATGCTGTTTTTTTATATTTTCTATGCACTTTACAAGAACTTCTTCCTCAGCACCTAAAAGATATATACTCTTTTTCTCTTTATCTGCCTTCATAAGAATTTCTTTAACAACATCTATTCCTGCTATTTTCTCTTTTACTGGATCTTTAACTATTTTAGATGCAAGTACTGTCCCTATTCCATCTGGAATTATTAATGAAGTTTCTGCATTAAAGCTTTCTTTCAGCTTACTATTCTTCATACCATTCAACAATATTTCTGGGTTTCCAGATACTATATTTATTTTTTCATACTTTTCTATATATTTCATGAGACTATTTTTATCTTCATTAAAAACTTTAAAATCTAGTATTTTTGTAAACATACAATCTCCTTTTATGAATACAACCATTTATATTTAAATTGGGGCTGCTGCACTTAATAATTCATATTTTTTTGTATTTACATTACAAATTGGAATTTGACGAGCAATTCTCAGTTATCAATGATCAATTTTCAATGAAGGATGAAAAACTTTCAGTTTTTCTTAAAATTAAATATTGCATCTATATTTGCCAGAGCAAATATAATCCGCTCAAAGCGGATGTTATGGCATGAGCCATAACTATGCAATATCTATAATTAAAAAGCTGTAAGCTTTTTTTCCTTAATTGATCATTGAGCATTGTCAATTGTTAATTGCCTACAAATTCTAGTTTATACAACACCCTCAATTTAATTATTATATCTATTTACTTAACTGCTCTATTTAACATTTGATCTAATTCAATAACTATTTCATCAGATAAATCTATCTTTTTAGCTTTTTCTAGATATTCCCTAGCTTGTTCTTTATCCCCTAAATTAATATAACACATAACAATATTTGTGCAAATACCCACTTCATTTGATGCTTCAAATGCTTTCTTAAAATACTTAACAGCTTCTTCATAGTTATGAATACATGCATAATTTAATCCTAATTCATTAACCACTTCAAGAATACCTGATTCAATTTCTAAACTCTCCATTAAGTAGTAAATTGCTTTATCATAATTTTCTAATTTTCTATATGCTACAGCTAAGTAATAATATATTAATGGATTTTTTTCAAATTGTTCTTGAAGAGGCAGCAATAAGCTAATAGCTTTTTCTGGTTCGTCATTTACTATCTCTATTGCCTTTTCATAGTTTCCTATATTATTAATGTCATTCATTACGATTTCTATTTCATTTGTTTTTTCTCCGCCCTTATTTACATATTCATTTATTTCAACTTGTGCCTTTTTGTAGTCACCATCATCTCTGCAGATTAATGCTGAGTACAGATATGGCTTAGGATTATGATCGAATTTTTCCTTGCATTCTTCAATGTCTTCTAATAACAATTCTGAAAAGCCTTTATTTTCTTCTCTTATAGCTTCACCAATTGAGAGTACTGCTTCCATAACTTCCTGTTCATTAGTATATCTATATAATCCTTTTGATAAAATATAAGCATCCTCTAATTCATTCTTTTTTACTTTATCTGCAATTATACTTTTTATGCATTGTTCACTATCATCAATGTAAGATAAAATACAGCCATAATCATCATTAAATCTAAGATTTTTATCTGCTCCAAATGCCATAAACATACCTTCTATAAAATAGTATATAGGTAAATTATGTATTTTTATTTCATCAGTCGCATTGTTTGCAACATACTCACCACTTATAGGGATATATAAATCATCATTTTTTAATTTTATATCATCTGGTATATTAATGCTTTTAAAAAATGCTTCCTTATTTATTTCTAAAAACAGCATTTTACTTAATTTATCTTTATACATAGTTTTATAATTCATCTTAGCACCTCATATTAATATTTAGAAATTTATAAGACTACATTTTAGTAAATATGTAATCATTACTTTATTATACTTCATTATTTGTATTTGTAAAATTTACTGTGATTCTTAATAAAATCATCTACTATAGTAATTATAACCTAAACTCTAAATATATAAATTATAGATAATAAAAAAATCGCCAAGGCGACTATGATATAGTCTTCTATAAAATACAATAGCTTTTATAAGACGTAATCCTTTAAGCCGTCGATTTTTTTCAGTGCACTCTGGATTTTCTGAGCAAGCTTGCGAAAAGGCCAGGCCATATAATTTATTTTTTATTCTTTAGGAACTATGCATTAGTCTATTGCAATATTTTTTAAAATAACTTATACCCTCAAGGGTCACCTCGCCACAGATTGTCCATAAATATAATTTTCTAAAGAATAAAAAATTGCTATCACCTATAATGATGATAGCAATTTTTTTATTTATATTCTAGTTTAATTTTTCATTTATTATTTCCATTACTTTTTCTTTAAAGTTAGCTATTTGTGTTTCTGCATCTTCTAAGCTGCTACCTTTTATAGCTAAGTAAATCTTCATTTTTGGTTCAGTTCCTGATGGTCTTACTACAAAATATGAATCATCTTCTAAAATATATTTTAATACATTTGATTTTGGTAAGTTAATAGTCTTTTCAGATCCACCCTTAACATCTTCTTCAATGCTTAATTTATAATCTAATCTAGTTGCTACTTTAACATCTCCAACTGCATTTAATTTTTCAGTTCTTAATGCTTCTATGCAAGTTCCTATCTTTTCTTGGCCTTCTTTACCTTTTAATTCAATAGATACTAAATTTTCCTTAAAGAATCCATATTTTTCGTATAATTCTATTAATGCATCATAAAGGCTCTTGCCTTGTTTCTTATAATATAATGCCATTTCACATGCAAGCATTGAAGCAATTACAGCATCCTTATCACGTACAAAAGTACCTGCTAAGTATCCATAACTTTCTTCAAACCCGAAAAGATAACTCTTATCTCCTGCATCTTCAAATTCTCTGATTTTTTCTCCGATATACTTGAATCCTGTTAATACATCCATTAATTCAACACCGAAGTCTTCTGCAATCTTTCTAGCACCTTCTGTTGTAACTATTGTTTTAATAACAACACCATTTTTAGGTAATTTTCCTGTTTCTTTAAGAGAGCTTAATACATAATGAGTTAAAAGTAAACCAGTTTGGTTTCCTGTTAATACTTTGTATTCTCCACTAGCTTCTTTAACAACAAGACCAATTCTATCACAATCTGGGTCTGTTCCAAAGATCAAGTCTGGTGCTTCTGTTTCTGCCATTTTTAATGCAAGCTTAAATACATCTGGATTTTCTGGATTTGGATATGAAGCCGTTGGGAAGTTTCCATCTGGAGCCTCTTGTTCTTTAACAACATCAACATTATATCCAAGATCTTTTAATACCGCTCTAACTGGAACATTTCCTGAACCATGGATAGGAGTATAAATAACTTTTAGTTCTTTAGCGCTTTCTTTAACTAAATCTTTTCTTATTGTTAAAGCTTCAACTTTTTCATAGTAAACCTTATCTAATGTTTCTCCAACATATTCTAAAAGATTCTTTTCTAAAGCTTCACTTTCTTCTATACTTTTAATCTTAGAAAAATCGTCTACAGCCTTAACACATTGAATTATTATGTTAGCTTTTTCATCAGTTACTTGTCCACCGAACTCATCATATACCTTATATCCATTGTAAATCTTTGGATTATGTGATGCAGTTATTACTATACCACCAGTACATTTTAATTCTCTAACAGCAAATGATAGTACTGGAGTTGGTCTTAAACTTTCATATAAATAAACCTTTATATTATTTGCACATAAAGTAAGTGCAGCAGATTTAGCAAATTCTTTAGACATATTTCTTGAATCATAAGCAATGGCTACACTTGGCTTATCAAAGCTTTTATTTAAATAATCAGCAAATCCTTGAGTTGCTTGAGCTACAGTATATACGTTCATTCTATTACTACCAGCTCCGATTACGCCTCTTAATCCACCTGTACCAAAATCTAAATCTTGATAGAATCTATCCTCTATATCCTTTTCATCAGTTATACTTCTTAATTCATTTTTTGTCTCTTCATTTATTATGTCTGAATTTAACCAAATATTATATTTTTCTTTGTAATTCATTTTAATCGTCCCTCCCCATTTATCTCATTATTTATTATACAATATTTGAATATAATAAAAAATAGTTTTATAGTTTTTTGAATAGCAACTTCTGATCTTTTGACAAAAACTTCGACAGCTTTTAGTAATATTTTATAAATTAATCTTTGATTTTGCCTATAAGTTTAAAAGATATTCAAAATTTTTTATCTAAATTTCATATAGATATTATATATAAATTTTACTTTTTATTATATTCTACTTTTTCTCTACATCATCTTCTGGCTCTATCATGAATTGTTTTCCAGATATTGAAGCTAACACTGTATTTAAGTCATCTACAATAGATATTTCACTACCGACTTCGATATCACTTAATTTAAATACGCTTCCTATTTGAGCATTTTTAATGTCAAACTCTATTGATTTTGGTAAATCTTCTGGCATACAAGATACTTTAACAGTATCTTTTTGAGTTTGTAATACAACACCTTTTTCATTTAAGAAATCTTTTCCTTTAAAGATTATTGGAACTTCAGATTCAATTGTATGATTATTATCAATTTCTTCTAAATCTACATGAATTACATTATGATTAACTGCATCTTTTTGTACTTCTTTTATTACAGCAGTTCCACTATAACCATCTAAATTAAAGTTTACTACTCCATGTTCTCCAGCATCACTTAAATCTCTTAAAAGTTCCATTTGACCTATTTCAAACATTAAACTTCCTAATTTCTTTCCATAAACAATACCTGGAATTACTCCATTTCTTCTTAGTCTTCTTGCATTATGTCCGGTTTCTTCATTTCTTTTATTTAATTTCAATTCTTTCATTAATAATCTCTCCTTAAATTTTCTAAAAAAATACATACGATTCTTTTCTTATACATTTTTTAAGTCTTTCCAATTTAAGAAGAAATTATACTCAGCTATTTTGTACATCTCTTTTCCTTATAATCTCATTTTTATTATTTATAAGAAATAGACGTACTTCTTTTCTATTCAATTATTCTTTATAAAGATAACATAATGCTTGTATTTTTTAGCTTTCTGTATATTATTACATACTATATATAAGTCAAGTTTTTTACTATAAAATCATAATTTAGTATTTTTCATAAAATTAAGCCTCACTATAAATTTAATATCTATAGCGAGGCTGCAAATTTTTCACCTATTGTGAAGTGTTTTTTATTAACTAGCATAACATGCAGAATTTATTAAACTTTTATTATATTACTCTATGAAATAATTCATACAATAATGATAATTCATATTGATTTAAGGAGATATGGTATTTTTTTCAGTTGAATTAAATATTTCTTTTGATATACTATAAAACTCTTTCTCGTCTTCTGATAATTCTTCTACAATATCTTCTCCATCTTCATCTGATGTCATAAGCCTTTCAATCATACATGCAATATGCATATATAAATTAAGTTTTATACTTCCAAACAACTCCACATTGTATTTTTGTTCATATTTTAAAATTATATCCTCAACTTCATTTATAATAATGTTAGGGTTTAAGAATTGTAATCTACTAACAATTCCCTCCATAGAAAAGAATTTTATAAATTCCAGTTTTAATGATTCAAACTTTTCAGGACTGACAACATCTTTTAAAATCCTCTTCAAATGCTGTTCTCCACTTCCTCCCATTAAGTCATATATATTTATCCATGGTACTGTAATCCCTTCTGAAAGATTAGAAGTTGTTAAGATTAATTTTGTCTTATTAAAATATTCTTCATTATTTTCATCTAATAAAGATTTTAATTTTTTATACTCCATTGTTAATAAATCCATCGTATCCTCATTAATAACCTTAGCTATAATATCTTTTAGCTTATCTGCGATACCAACGCCTGACATACATGAAATTATAATATTTCTACCTTTTGCAATTCCCTCAAAATATTGAATATTAGTAGTATAACTTGTCTTTGCTGTTTCTACAATATCTCTAAATGGTTTATTATTTACCATCTTTAATCCTACATCTAAAGCTATTGATGTTGTTACATTATTTATTATCAATAAATCTCCCGACAAATTATTTTTTATAGAGGAATACATCTGATTCAATGAACCCATATCCACAAGAATAACTACACCTTTGCTTGTATTAACATGTTCAAGATATTGTTTTACTTTTTCAATTACTTCTACACTAGAAGTTTCCATAGGCATATCTATTGATTCAAAAACGTATGTATTACACATTTTGTTAGCTACACATTGAATGCTACTTGCAGTAGAGTTTCCATGTGCTACAATTAACCCATGAAAATCAACATCTTCTTTGATATATTCTGATAAGAAAAGTGCATATATATATATAATACATTTATCTATAGAGATACCTAAATCACCTAATCTAATTTGAAATTTTTCAGCAATATACGTTGATTTTGGCATAACATTATCAAAAAAATTAATAAACTCCTCATGATTTAAATCAATGGTTCCATTATCCATAAATAATTTAAGCATTAGATACATATCATATATAAGTTTTTCATTTTCAGGTACTCCATAGCGTTTCATTAGTTCATGACAAACCTTAGTATGAATTTCTTTTATTAGAGTGCTATCGTTTATAATAAATTCTTGCTCTATCTTTTTTATATTATGTACAATATGTTTAAATTCTAAAAAATATTCTGTTTTAGAAAGATCCATTTTTTGAACAGGGATTTTTAAAATTCTTTCGAGAAATTCAATAACTTCTTTTCTCTTTTTTTCTATGTTTATGCCTTCTAATTGAGAAGGTTTGCTGTTATAATGTATCAAAACTGGAGTTAATTCTTCAAATTTACTAACTGATTGTTCATAAATATTTCTTGGCATCTCATCAATAGTTATTTTAAGATACTCATTTTTCATCTGCTTAGAATAAGCATTAGCACAACTCATTTGAATTAAATTTGATATTTCTCCAATATTCCCCTTACTTTTTAGAAAGCAGAGTTTCATCATAACATCTGCTTCTATATAAATATCTTTATTTATTTTTTTAGCTTCTTTATAATAGAATAGATTAATCATTTCAATTCGCTCAGCAAGAGGTCTTTCTAAAACTGAGCTAAGAGATACCTGCAATGTTATTCTTCTTCTAAATGTTTCTAAAAGTACTTCTTCTGGATTTTCTGTTGTTGCAAATACAAAACGTACTTTTGAAGTTTTCCATCCATTATCACCTATAGGGCGGTATTTCCCAGTATCCATAAACAGAAATAATTTTTCTTGATTTTCATAAGATAATCTATGAATTTCATCTAAAAATATATAGCCTCCATCTGCCTCTTTTAACAAGCCTTCTTTATCAGAATTTGCTCCTGTAAAACTACCTTTTTTATATCCTAAAAGTGTAGCTGAAAGCAATTCTGGATTGTTAGCATAGTCTGCACAATTTAAAACTACAAATGGTGCATTCTCATCAATAACATTTTGATTTACTGCATACTCATAAATAAGTCTAGCCATAAAGCTTTTTCCTACACCACTTTGTCCAGTAATTAGAATTGGTAGTCCATTAGGCGGATAATTTACTGCTGCCTTACACTGCTCGACGACTTTTTTTTGGCTGCCGTTTGCACCAGTCATTTTCATAAATATATCATCATATACCTGTACTTCTTCTAATTTAACATCATCTACAGAAATATTTTTTATTTCATTTCCGTCTTTACCTCCCACTACCTTCCAATATACAGGGCGTGAATTTGTTTTCTCAACTTGTCTAGATTCTAATAAACGATTTAAATAATGGCTTACCACTTGGCGGCTTAAATTTACTTCTGTTGCAAGCTCTGCTGCTGTAACATGTCCTCTTTTATCACATAAATCTTTTAAACTTATATATATTTTATCCTTGGCCTGCATGAGAAATACCTCCTAAAATCCTGTAATTTTATAATATCTAAATAATTAAAATAATCATTTAGTTTTTTCAATAATAAATGCTTCAAATGCTTTTAATTGATTATCTACACATATATTATCATAATTACTTATCATAGTTTTGGAATTATTATATAAATAAGGTTTAAGTGCCTCTAATGATATATTATTTTCTGATAAATTTGCAACTATAAGCCACTCTTTTTCTTTCCATTTTCGCTCATATGCAAAAATATTTTTATCTTCTTCTAACAGTAATTTAAATGTTCCTTCTGTTAATATTTCTTCTTCATGACGAAGTCTAATTAACTTCTTATAATAGTAAAAAATAGAGTTTTTATCTTCTAGTGCTTTTTTTGCATTTATTTCTTTATATCGCGGATTAACTTTAAGCCAAGGTTGTCCCATTGTGAATCCTGCATTCTTGCTATCATCCCATTGCATTGGAGTCCTTGCATTATCTCTTCCAACTTTCCAAACAGCATTTTTGAATGCATCTTCAGTGATTGATTTATTGTTTACTACTAATTCTTCATATGCATTTCTTATTTCAATATCATCATACTCTTCTATTTCATACTGACAATTTACCATGCCAATTTCTTCTCCCTGGTAAATATATGGAGTTCCTTGCATTCCATGAAGAACTGTTGCATAAGCCTTAGCACATTCTACACGATATGTTGTATCATTTCCCCATCTAGAAATAACCCTTGGTCTATCATGATTTTCAAAGTACAGTGCATTCCAGCCATTATCTCTTAATGTTTCTTGCCAATCTGCCATAATTTTTTTTAATTCTGGCAAATGCATATGCCTTAATTCCCATTTACGATTTACAGATCCTGGTACTCTATCAACATTCATGTGCTCAAAAGTAAAAATCATATCCAGTTCTTCTCTTTTAGGATCTGTAAATAATTTTGCAATTTCAGATGTAGAGCCTGGTGCCTCCCCTACTGTCATCCCATCATAATGTGATAATACCTCTTTATTCATTTCATGAATATACTCATGAAGTCTTGGACCATTTGTATGCATAAAACCTGTTATATATTTTTTTCCTTCTTCTGCCTCATAATCTGGAAAGTCCGTATATTTTGAGATGGATGCAATAACATCCATTCTCCATCCATCTACACCTTTATCCATCCAGTATTTTATTAAATCATATATTTCTTTTCTTACTTTTGGATTTTCCCAATTTAAATCTGGTTGTTTTTTACTATAGAAATGTAAGTAATATTGTCCTCTTTCCTCACAATATTCCCATGCACTTCCACAAAAACTTGATCCCCAATTGTTTGGTTCACTTCCATCTTCTTTTGGATCTAGCCAGAAGTAATAGTCACTATATGGATTATTTTTAGATTTTTTACTTTCTTCAAACCAATGGTGTTCATCTGATGTATGATTAGCAACTAAATCCATAACAATTTTTATTGATCTTTTATGTGCTTCTCTAATTAATGCATCCATATCTTCATTTGTTCCAAATTTACTATATATACGCTTATAATCACTAATATCATAACCATTATCATCTTGCGGAGACTCATAAACCGGACTTAACCAAATAACATCAATTCCAAGTTCCTTTAAATAATCTAATCTTTTAATAACTCCATTCAGATCACCAATGCCATCACCATTAGTATCTTGAAAACTCTTTGGATAAATCTGATAAACAACTGAATTTTTCCACCATTTATTCATTTTAATTCTCCTTTTCATCAAGAATTATTAAGCAATTCCCAAAACTGAAAGTGCAATACCCAATATAATAACACCTATTATTAATACGTTAATACTTACTTTTTTCTTTGTCAATAAGTAGAAGCATAGTAGAGTTAATCCTAATGGTACTATTCCTATAAATATTTGATCTAACATATTTTGAAGTGAAAATACTTCTTTTCCTTGAACTGTCATCTTTACTATTGAATTGAATGTTACCATACTGCTAGTCATTCCACCAACCATTATTAATCCAAGAATGTTAGCTGCTTTTGTTAAAATATTAATTAAACCACTTGAATATAATTTTTCAATATAACTAGATCCTAATGTATATCCAAGAAAACCACCATAATAACGAATAATATTTGTTGGTATATTAAATAGTAAGAAGAATACTAATGGGGCTAAAACATTTCCTGCTTGAGCCATACTTATTGCAATACCAGCACAAATAACACGCCATACTCCCCAGAAAATTGAATCTCCAATACCAGCTAATGGTCCCATTAAGCTAGTTTTAATTGAATTTATTGATTCTGAATTAAAGTCTTTTTTCTCACAGTTTTCCTTTTCCATAGCACCACATAACCCCATAACAAAGCTGGAAAATGGTACTGTTGTATTAAAATACGACATATGTCTAACAAGTGCTTTCTTTTTTCCTTCTGGATCATCTTTATAAAAATGATTTATAAATGGTAGCATAGAATAACAGAATCCAGAAGCACCCATTTTTGCTGGTGTTACAGAAGCAAATAAGGTAAAAGACCTTAAGTATACAGAACGTAACATTTTCTTTTCTTCTTTTGAAACATTAGTAAGTTTACTCATTGAAAAAATCCTCCTCTTCCTCATCTAATCCTACTGATCCACCAGTAGATACTGCTGCTTTTAATCTTGATAATTCGTTAATATCTAAATCTCTTTGTCCTACTATTATTGCAACAATTGCACCTAAAGCTGCTAATGCAATTAATGGTAATTTTAAGTATGCAACCAAAACAAATCCTAAGAAGAAATATACACAAATTTTCTTACTCCATAATAATTTTAATAACATAGCCATACCAACTGCTGGTAGCAAGTTACCACATACAGTTAATCCATTCATAATAACACTAGGAATAAGATTTACAAACTTTTCAACAGCCTCTGATCCAACTAAAATTGCGAAGAATGGAATTAATGCATATAATCCCCATTGAGCACACCATAATCCATAATGAAGCTTTGTAATCTTTTTATCTTCTCCTTGTTCTGCATATTTATCAAATATAGGAACAAACCAACCAACAAGAAAAATAAACAATAAATTTTTTACTTGAAGTCCAAGTAATCCTATAGGAAGTGCTAATGGAAGTGCAACTTCTGTACCGCCGCCTATCTTCATTGCAAACGCAGTTCCAACAACACTTGCAATACCACACTCAGCAGATGATGCTCCGCCAACGTTTACAACTCCCATGAATACTGCTTCAAGAGATGCGCCTATTAATAACCCTTGTTGAATATCTCCAAATAACCAACCTACAATTGGACATATAAATATCGGACGATCTAACATTGTAAATCCAATCAAATCTCTTACACCAGATGCAAATACTACTAATAGTGCCACAACTATTGCTTGCACTAGTAATGAACTTTCTAATAACATATATTTCCCCCATTTCTATTTTATTAATTGAAAATTTTACACTCTTATTATTAATAAGGAGTTCAAGTGTTTTTGAGAGTCCCCAAAAACATTGATTCCTTAATATTATCAATAAACATAATTAGCAAATATTTAAATACTTTTACTATTTTAATGCTTCTGATACTAGTTTCTTTTCATCTGAAGGCACCATTTGCATTGCAGTATCTGGTGCTAATTCTACCAACTCTTTCAAGCATTCTAATTCTTCATTTGTTAAGCTTACAGATCTGCAAAGTATAGTTCTTTCAGTCCCATCTCCACTTGTAAAACGCCCTGCATTTCCTATATTTACATATTCTATACCTTCTACTTGTTTATATAATGTTAATGCGTCCTTTACTGTTTTTGTTAAAACTAATATTTTCATGTTTGCTGCTTTAGGATTATTTAACAAATTAATTGATTCTTGAACTGATTTTATAATACATTTAATCCCTTCTGGAACTGCCATTTTTAATGTCATTTTTTGCATTTCATTTACTGAAGCTTCATCATTAGCAACTACTATGCCTTGAACTCCTAAATCTCTTGTCCATGCCATTGCCACTTGTCCGTGAATTAATCTTTCATCTACTCTTAATGCTTTTATCATTTTTCATCCCTCACTTCATATTTTAACTAACTCTATTTTTCATATGAAACTTTACACTATTTCTATTCTAGAAAATCATCATCTGACTCTCTCTTCATATCTATTTTTATAAGCTCTAATTGGTTTTTACAAATGTCAATCATTTCTTCCAAATTTTCTACCGTTATCTTTTTATCCATTATAGCTAATTCTAATAATATTGGAAGATTAAATCCTGTAATTAAAAATATATTAGGTTTCATTATATATTGAATAATCTTTTGATTTACACTACCACCTTTTATATCCGTAAATACTATTACTTCATCATCAGCATCAATTTTTGAAAAATAATTTTCTAAAATATCTATTAGATTTTCATCTGGATCAACATATGCATCAATACAAGTTATATCAACTATATTTCCCACTAAAAATTCCAATGTGCTTTTAGCTCCTGATGCTAAATTTCCATGTGTTGCAATTAATATTTTTTTCATATAGAACCTCCTTTCTATAAATTTGTAATTATTGAATATTTTATATATCTAAATCAAAACCAACTTTTGTAAATATTGGAATGTATTCGATTGGTGTAGATACTTTGATAGTTTGTCCACCTTTATATGTTTCTCCTGTTGAAGATAGAACCCAATCAGCTCCCTTTGGAAGATAAACTTCTCTTTCCTTTACGCCAGCATCTAGCACAGGAGCTACTAATATTTCAGATCCAAACATATGTTGATCTTCTACACTCCATGCTTTTTCATCATCTGGATATTCAAAGAACATTGTTCTCATTGGAGGTATTCCATAATTGTGTGCCTCCTCCATTACTTTTGTTATATATGGTTTAAGATTCTCTCTAATTTTAATATATTTTGTCATAATCTCTTGAGCTTTTTCACCATATGACCATACCTCATTAGGAGCTCCACTCTTACATAATCCTCCACCACTTGTTCCTAATGGTTTTGTATGAGGTTCTCTATCGCCATGCATCCTTAATACTGGACTAAATGTAGCATATTGAAACCATCTAATTAAGCATTCTCTAAAATCTTCATTTTCAATATGTCCACCATGGAATCCACCAATATCTGTTGTCCACCATGGAATTCCTGCTAATCCCATACTTAATCCACATTGATATTGAAATCTTAAAGATCTAAAACTTGAATCAATATCTCCTGACCACACTAAAGCACCATATTTTTGGCTTCCAGCCCAAGCACATCTTACTAAGTTAATTATATTTTCTTGTCCGCATTCTTTCATACCATCATAGAATGTTTTAGAAAACATTTTTGGATATATATTTCCCACTTGAACATTTCTTCCTATTTTATAACGATATAAATCAAAGTCATATGGAGAATATTCAGGTTCTGCTTCATCTAACCAAAAAATTCTTATTCCATTATCATAATAATTTTTCTTAGCTTTATCCCATACATATTTACGTGAATCAGGGTTAGTAGCATCAAAGAAAATTGTATTTCCTAAGAATTCCATTGCTATTCTAGCACCTTTATCACTTCTTACTAATAAACCTTTTTCTAGCATTTCATCATAGTTTTCACTCTTCTTGTCAATAGTAGGCCAAACTGATACCATAAGTTCAACGCCCATTGCCTTAAGTTCTTCAACCATCTTTGCTGGATCTGGCCAATAATCATTATCAAATCTAAAATCACCTTGAGTTGGCCAGTGGAAATAGTCCGCTACGATTACTGATAAAGGAATATTTCTTTTCTTATATTCTCTTGCTACTTCTAAAATTTCTTCTTGAGTTTGATATCTTAATTTACTTTGCCATAATCCCATTGCATATTCTGGCATCATTGGTGGTTTACCTGTAACTTCTGCATATCTCTCAACAATTTCCCTTGGAGTTTTTTCTGCACAAATCCAAAAATCAACTTCCTTAGTATCATAAGCAATCCACTCTGTTAGGTTTTTGGCAAATGTTACTTTTCCTATTCCTGGATTATTCCAAAGAAAACCGTATCCATTATTAGATACATAAAATGGAATAGACACTTGAGAATTTCTTTGTGCTAATTCTAAAATACAATTTTTCATGTTTAAATCATTTTGTTGATATTGTCCCATACCAAATATTTTTTCATCAGCATTAGATTCAAATCTAACAGTTAATTTATAGTCTCCATTTGTAACCGGTTTTAACTCACGGCCTTCTAATTTAAGTGCGCTTACATATTCATTAATCATGTTTTCATCAACGAATAATTCATCATTAGGATTCTTTTGTTTTTTACGTCTACGCACTCTCCAATATTCCTCTAAAAGAATTTTATTATCTTCATTATAAAAAACAAGCTTTCCATACTCTGTTACTTCTACTTTTATCTTTCCATTTACTAAAACAGCTTTCTTCTCATCTATTAAAATCTTACTTTCTGAGAATTGATTTTTAATTTCTTCTGTTAATGCCCAATTATTTTCTATAAAATTCTCTTCTTTTGTTTCTCTTATACGAACACTATTCTTTCCCCAAGGAATCACTAAAAGCATCCTATCATCAAATGACCAAGAAAGAATATTATTTTCTACAACTTTAAACATATCATTCACTCCTCTAATATCTTAATTGTTACTTTTATACTAAAGCAATTATTGTGCCAACTTTTTTTTGGACACTTTATTTTCTTTTATAATTTAACTATATAATGATCATTGTATCCTTCTTTATGTGTCATATTTAGGGCCTTTGTGAAATTATTATATTTCTTAAAAATGACTTCTTTTATTTTAAAAAAATATATTTATTCAATGACCTGTTAATATTCTTTACTCTATAAAAACAATTTCATGGTACTCAGTGTTTAAATTTATCATGTGGTTTTATTATTTTGGGACACTTAGTGTCTAAATTCATCATGTAGTTTTTATTATTTTTTTGGACACTATTTTATAAACTCTGAATATTGTGTCCAAAAATATCTTGTATGATCTTTTCTTTTGCTGTCTATAGACAACTTCACTGTCAAATCTACATGAATACCTTTTAAATCTTTCAAGCATTACATTATCCGCACTATACTTATCTAGATATTTATAGAAAATTAATTTTAATAATAGAAACATTTCTCTAAATTATATTCTCCAATTTTAGTAAAGTTGGCATTTACTTATGGTACTGTTTAACGTGTCATAAATAAAAATATGCCCTATTTATAATAAACAATTTTTTATTATAAATAGGGCATGATTACTAACTTCTCTCAATTCTAACCTTACTTCCCCCAACACCACATTCTGCTGGAGTAATAACAAGTTTTACAGGAACTCTGTTTTTTATACTTTCGACATGGCTTATTATACCAACTTTAAGCCTGTCATTATGAATTCTTTCAAGAGAACTCATTACAACTTCAAGTAAATCTTCATCTAATGTACCAAAGCCTTCATCTAAGAAGAATAATTCAAGCGGCGCTGTTCCTTTTAATTGAATTTGTGCTGATAAAGCTAAAGCTAATGATAAAGATGCAAGGAATGTTTCTCCCCCTGATAATGTTGAAGCATCACGTTCCGCTCCTCCATTTTTATAATCTCTCATTATAAATCTTCCATTTTCATCAACTTCAATTCCAAAGTTTCCATGAGTTATTTCTTTTAATCTCTTTGAGGCTTCAATTGTTACATATTTTAATTGATATGCAGCAACAAACTCTACGAACTTTTTGCCTTTAAATAATTTATCTAAATCTGATAACAATGATATTTTGTGATCTAATTCTTTTCTCTTACTTAAAAGTTCTTTTTGTTCATTCATCTTAGTTTCTAAAACTTTTAACTCTTCATCACATTTAATTTTTTCTTCATTTAATTTAGAATATCTTTCATATTCCTGAACCTTTAGTAATTTTATGCTTTCATATTCTTCTTTGCTTATTTCTCTGCCATCTATTTTCTTTAATAAACTTTCTATAGCACCATCTATTTTAGATAAGTTTTCATTATATAAATTCACATTTTCCTTATATGAACTTAATAATTCCTCTTTAATCAAATTCTTTTTAACATCCTCTGAGCTTTCAAACCCTTCATCTTTTATGGCCTTGCTTAAACTTATTTCATCTTCATTTTTCCTTACTGTTAAATCATTATCCTTACTTTGCGCTGAAATAAGCTTTTCATTTATATCTTTATATTCTTTTTCTATTTCATTTTTTCTTTCTTCTGTTTTCTTATATAGCTCACTTATATCTATGATGCTCTTTTTAATAGTTATTAATAGTTTTTTTAACTCTTTTTCTTCACCAACTTTATTTTTTATAGATTGAATCTTTTCCTTTTTACTTTCTTCATATGAATTTAAATTAGTATCTATTTTAGCAGCACTTTCTTTGCTTATAGATAACTCAGCATTTTTATTTTCTT
>ENA-OXEC01000143-OXEC01000143.1-human-gut-metagenome-genome-assembly--contig:-NODE-143-length-48163-cov-42.8582_pt1 | contig 48163 bp, 42 predicted proteins | sample MGYA00249351_ERZ652235 | MGnify/ENA primary metagenome ERZ652235 (study PRJEB26925, sample SAMN05826906) | human gut metagenome | biome: ENVO:2100002; feature: ENVO:00000062; material: ENVO:00002003...
TTTATAATATTCTTAGGTGGATTAGATAAGAAAAAGTCTTATCTAAATGACATTGGGCGCATATATTTTATTTTTTTATTCTTTAGGTTCAATGACATTAGTTTATTACAATATTTTTCAAGTCAGTTTATCCACAGATTATCCATGAATATAATTTCCTAAAGAATAAAAAAGCTACCTAATAAATTTATCAGATAACTTTTTTATTACTTACTATATTAAAAGGGCAGCAATAAATCAAATTCCTGCCCTCTATAATACTATTTAAAATTATATTCTGTAACTATACTGTCTCGTCCTAATGTCTTATCATTAAAATATTCAAAGAAAGATAAGCCTAAAAAACTTCCTGTAATATTATAAATATTACTAAATCCTAAATTTTCAAGTGCCATAGCGGCATTATAACTTCTTTGTCCTGTTCTACAATGAAGATATACTGGGATATCTCTTGGTATTTCTTCTATTCTATCTCTTAACTCACTTAATGGAATATTCTTTGCATTTATAATATGTCCATTTTCATATTCATTTCTTTCGCGTACATCTATTATATATGCATTTTCTTCCACAAGTTCACGAACTTTATCCACATTTATTTGCTTAAAATCACCATTCAAAAGATTTGATGAAACATATCCAGCATAGTTAACAATATCTTTTGCTGTTGAAAATGGTGGTGCATAGCAAAACTCTAGATCCTTTAAATCTTCAATTGTTCCATTAAATTTAATAGCTGTTGCAATCACATCAATTCTTTTAGTGACATCGCCTTTTCCTATTGCTTGTGCTCCAAGTATTTTTCCTGTTGGAACCTCATAAATCATTTTAAAATGTATAGGTGATGAATCTGGCATTATAGAAACTTTATCTGTAAGTATAAGTCTCACTATATCATAGTTTATATTCATATTTAGAGATTTAATTAAATTTTCATTTAATCCTGTTGATGCTCCATTATAATCAAATACTTTTATAGCAGATGAACCTATATATCCTTTATTTACAGTACTCTTATTATTAATATTATCAGCCACACTTCTTGCCTGCTTTTGTGCTGGACCTGCTAGTGATAACTTTGTATAAGAATGTGTTAATGCATTATATACTTCAATAACATCACCAACAGCATATATATTTTCGTCATTTGTTTTATAATTCTTATCTACTTTAATAGCTTTTGTACTTCCAAGTTCTATATCTGCAAGCTCTGCAAGCTTTATTTCCGGTGTTATCCCAATTACCATTATTACTGCTTTAGCTGTAATTTTTCTTCCTGATGATAACATAACAGTATCTTTTTCAAACTTTTCTACTTTATCATTTACTATTAAATTAATTCCTTTATCATAAATCTCTTTATGTAATATCTGAACCATATCATAATCAAATGGTCTTAGTATTTGTTTATCAGATTCAATAAGCGTTACATTATATCCTCCATTACACAAGTTCTCTGCAGTCTCAACTCCTATAAATCCGCCACCAATAACCGCTACATCCTTTATATCATTGTTCTTTAAATATTTATTTATTCCATCTATATCTACAACATTTCTTATAGTAAATAAATTCACTTCATCAATACCTTCTATTTTAGGCACTATAGGATGTGCCCCTGGAGATAAAATCAGCTTGTCATAACTTTCTTTATATATCTCATTACTATCTATTTTTCTTATTTCTATATTTTTATTTTTTCTGTCTATGGAAATAACTTCACTGTTTGTTCTTACTTCAATATTATATTGCTTTTTAAATTTTTCTGGGCTCATAAGTACTAATCTATCAGCAGATTTTATAACCCCACTTAAATGATATGGAAGTGCACAATTTGAAAATGAAACGTGAGGACCTTTCTCAAACATTATTATTTCATCTTCTTCACTATTTCTTCTAAGTCTTGTGGCTGCTGATGCTCCCCCAGCAACTCCGCCTACAATCAGTATTTTCTTCTTCATAACATTTCCTCCATTTTCAATAAAAATATTATTTTAAAATTTTATTATATCTATTTGATACATTTTAAATTTTATTTTATATGAATTTCTATCTTCTTTTTGTTCCTACATATGAGCCCACTCCACCACTTACATTAATAACATCATATCCATTCTTTCTAAGTAGTGAACATGTTCTTGAACTTCTACCTCCAGATTGACATACTATATAATATTTTTTCTCTTTACTTAGATACTTTCCTGCATCATTTAATAATGTATTCATAGGTATATTTTTAGCTGTTTTTATACTCCCCTCATTATATTCATAAGGCTCTCTTATATCTATTAATTGAATTTTACCTAGTAAATTATCTATTTCATTAACATTAATAACTTGGTTTTCATTTCTTTTAAATATTTCTAACATAAATGTTCCTCCTCAAAAACTATATTTCTAACATCATCTTTATTTATGAATTAAGTATAAAACATATTTTTGTGAATTTTTGTGACTAAGTTACTTAAAGCACACAATACCTCTTGTAAAAAACTTTTCAATAAATATTTTTTCTATTGTGCTTTTTATATCTTATGTAAATAAAAATTATAAAAAAGGAATTGAGCCCTAATAAAATTTTATCATCACTCAATTCCAACATTAATCTTATAATATTTTATTCTTATTTAAAATACTCAATTCCAATAGCTTCGCGAACTTCTTTTAATGTCTGTGCTGCTACTTCTCTAGCTTTATCGCTTCCTTCTTTAAGCATTTTATAAACATAATCCATATTGTTTTCATATTCTTGTCTTCTTTTTCTTATTGGCTCAAGTTCTGCCTGCATTACTTCATTTAGATATTTTTTAACTTTCATATCTCCAAGTCCACCACGTTTATAATGGGCTTTCATTTCCTCTACTTCTTCTTTATTTGGAGCAAAAACATCTAAATAAGTAAATACTGTATTTCCTTCAATTTGACCTGGATCTTCCACTCTTATATGATTTGGATCTGTATACATTGATTTAACCTTTTTAGTAATTGTATCTGCATCATCAGCTAGATATATACAATTACCAATAGACTTACTCATCTTAGCCTTTCCATCTGTTCCTGGTAGTCTTCCCATTGTATCTTTTGGTATCACAGCTTCTGGTTCAACAAGAACCTCACCATATATAGAATTAAAACTTCTAACAATTTCTCTAGTTTGTTCTATCATAGGCAATTGATCTTCTCCTACTGGAACTGTAGTTGCTTTAAAAGCAGTAATATCAGCCGCTTGGCTTACTGGATATATTAAGAATCCAGCTGGAATGCTGTTTTCATAATTTTTTTGTTGAATCTCAGCCTTAACTGTTGGATTTCTTTCAAGTCTTGATAATGTAACAAGATTTAAATAATGCATTGTAAGCTCATGTAATTCTGGTAATTGTGATTGAACAAATATTGTTGATTTACTTGGATCAATTCCTACCGCTAAATAATCTAATGCTACTTCTGTTAAGCTTCTTCTTATTTTTTCTGGATCTCTAGCATTATCAGTTAAGGCTTGTTGATCAGCAATCATTATAAATGTTTCATATTCGCCTGTATTTTGCAATTTCACTCTATTTTTCAGTGATCCAATATAATGACCTATATGAAGTTGTCCTGTCGGTCTATCACCTGTAAGTATTATTTTTTTTGACATATCTTTTATACACTCCTTGTATTGAATTTACTATTTACAAATAAAAAAGCCGTCCTATAAACAATATATAGGACGGACATATATCCGCGGTACCACCTAAATTGTATCACACTTCAAATATGATACCTCTTTAAATACTGCTGTAAGGTGCAGACACCATAAATGGATACTCACAAAAGCTTTCCCCATATTCCTCAAAGGTCCATTCATAAAATCATTCGTGCTAAGATTCCACCATTTCTTAACTCTCTTTATCGATACTAGATTTAACTACTACTCCTTATCATAGGATTTAATATATTATAATTATATATGTATAACATATCTTAATTCTTTAAATAAAAATTGTCAATAGTCACATCTTAAGCTTCTTGTAAATTATCTTTAACTATCTCATCAATTAACTCTACTCTATTTTCTCCTAAAACATTAGCTATTTTAACAGACATATTTTTTTCTTTATATATACTATCTTTATTAGCTTCAACGATCTTTAATATTTTATCTTTCATTTTTTCATAAGTTATTAAATCATCATAGTATGTATCTACTATATCCTTTAAACATGTTGCTAATTCTCTTGGATTTTTGTAAACAGCTCTCATTTTAATCTCCTCATCATTTACAAATTAATTCTATTGTAGCTTAATTTATGTTACAACAAAATTATTATATCATCTTATTTATTAAAATTCTATATTAGTATTCTTGCCTAAATTTAAATTATATTACAAGGAAATTTATATAAAATTTTGAAATTTGAAATAAGATATATAAATACATTAAAACATATACTCACATATCTTATTATAATAACTATTTTAAGCTAATAGTAAAATCGTTTGGAACTACCATTACTATACACTTTGCTTTCTTTACAACACTTGTCGTTACTGATCCTATCATTCTGCTTAATCCTCTCTTGGTTGACTGTGTCATTACTATGATTCCAACATCTTCATCTCTAGCCTTATTTATAATTTCGTCTGCCGGATACCCAAAAGTAAAATAAGTTTCTACATTATAACCTTGCATTTTTTTCTTAGCAGCTTCTAATATCTCCTTGCCAAGTTCTTTGGCAATTTTAACTTCTTCAGAAACTATCATTTCATTAATTAAAACCAATTCTTTTACATTCATCAAAATTATTTCCATTCCTGAATCCTTGGAAAATATTTCTTTAATAAAATCCAAGGCATACATACTTCTCTCTGTTCCATCAATTGGTACTAATATTCTTTTTTTATTCATAAATATTCCCCCCTTTTACCCTTTGTATACTATATATTATTCTTCGAAAACGTTTAAATTCCTCTTTCTCATCAAAAATTTAATAGTGACTAAAAAACTAGCTATATAAGACAAATAGTTATATCTTATATAGCTAAGCTTTATTATTTATAATCAATTATTTATTAATTATACTTCTGTATATCTTTCTCGAAGTAACTGTATTTCTTTTTTATATCCATCCAACTCATTTGGTGTTTCAAGATAGAATGGCAGATTTCTTAATTTAGGATGATTAATTATTCTTGTTATAGCGTCAAGACCTATATACCCATTTCCTATTGTTTCATGTCTATCCTTATGGCTCTCAAATGGATTCTTACTATCATTTAAATGAATTGCTTTTAATCTCTCTAATCCAATAATTTTATCAAACTCATCTAAAACATTATCTAAATCATTCACAATATCATAGCCTGCATCATGAATATGGCATGTATCTAAACATACTCCCATCTTTTCTTTTAAGTTTACTTTGCTTATTATCTCTGCTATTTCTTGAAAATTTCTTCCTACTTCTGTCCCTTTTCCAGACATAGTTTCTAAAAGAACTATTGTAGTCTGATCTTCTGTTAATATTTCATTTAAAGCATCAGCTATATACTGTATTCCAACTTCTGCACCTTGTTTTACATGACTGCCTGGGTGAAAGTTATATAAATTTCCTGGTATGTATTCCATTCTTTTTAAGTCATCTTTCATTATTTCAATAGCAAACTCCCTATTCTTAGGATCTGCTGAACATGCATTCAAAGTATATGGTGCATGAGCTAAAATTTTTCCAAAATTATTTTCTGCAATAATATCTAAAAACTCTTTAACATCTTCTTCGTCTATATCTTTTGCCTTGCTCCCTCTTGGGTTTCTTGTGAAAAATTGAAATGTATTAGCGCCAATACTTATTGCATCTTCACCCATTTTCTTAAAACCTTTAGAAGAAGATAAATGGCATCCTATAGTTAACATAATATTTTCCTCCATCTAATAATTTGTTGAAATTAATTGTATTCTATATTTAGCTTAATTTCAACTAGTGACTTTATTAAATGCAAAGATACAATACCAAATTATAATATGAGCCTCGTACATTTTAATTTCTATAATTTATAAGTAAAGTTTAGTTTCAACTCTTCTATCATACTCTGACCATGTATTGCTTTCTGTTTTTTCCTTCATTTGAGTAATCTTATTCATGGTTGCGTCTATAGAATCAGCATAATTTAGAATAAATGCTTCTTCCATATTCATTTCTCTAGGTGAACCATATTCCAGTTTCCCATGATGTTGTACAATGCAACCTTTTATTCTATCGACAAAATCATCATTATAAAAATCAGGTTTATTTTTTACAGCTTCATCAATCATCTGAACTCCAATTACAATATGTCCCTCAAGTTCACCTCTTAATGTATATTTAAATGGTCCCTCATAATAAAGTTCATAGATCTTTCCTATATCATGAAGCTTTGCAGATAATACAGTTATTTCTTTTCTTCTGCAATCATACTTTTCAGAAAGCATTGCTGTTAAATCCATTACATTCAACGTATGTTCTGCAAGACCTCCTATATAATTATGATGCATTGAAACACCACCGATGCCCTTTTTAAATTTATCTAAAAATTCTTTATCACAGAAAAAATAATTATTTAACTCCTTGCCTTCTCTTGAAATCACATACTTAGTTGTAAGTTTATCAATATCATCCATAATCTCATCTATATTACGCTTTACAACTGGTAGATAATCTTCAATTTTATATTCTGTCACAAATTCATATTTTTTAACATCTAAATTTATATTTTTTATTCCAATAATCTTTAATACAACTCCTGGATTTATTTTATCGTCTTTGCAAGTAATATTTGCTTTTATTTCTGAAGTCTTATCTGCTAATATACATACAACTTTATTATTATCTTTAAAAATTACTCTCATTACCATCAATGATAATTCTAACTCTTCTTTATCTTTTATTTCTGATAAAAATCTTTCTTTAGTAGTCATTCATTATAGTCCTCCTAAAATAAAATTATTTTTTATTTTAGGATGTGTAATAACCTCATATTATATATAAAAAATGCTTTTAAATTATTATAGGTAGTGAGTAATATTTTTAAAATATCAATAAAATACGGAAGCTCTTAATAATATTCATTCCTATTTCAAATTATTCAAATAAATTTCACTTAATTAGTTATATAAAAAGATTCTCATCAAAAATTATTAATTTGCAGATTATATTATATTCTTTAAATATATAATTTAATAAAAAACAGGAAGAGTCAAAAATTTGCCAATTCCTGTTTTTTGTATATGTATTGCTATTCTCTTTTATAATATCTATAAAACATTATAAATATAATTATTTTTTAAAGTATTCTACTAATTCAGCCATTGATTGTTCAAATTCTTCTTTTGATGAATTTTTGAACACTCTTAATTCTGGAATTCCTTCTGGTTTCTCAAAATTACATCTTGAAATATATTCATCCCAATTAGCTAATTTCCAAGTATCACGTTCTGAATTACGATCTATCATTCTTTGGTGACAAACTTCTATATCAGTTTCAACCCAGATAACAACTAATTCTGTATCATGTTCTTGTAATTTTTTTCTGAAGCCATTCATATAATCTAAGTCTCTTATTTCCCTTGTAAATGGTGCATTTATAAGTACTGTATCACAATACTCTAACGCTTCCAATGCTAGATCAATAACAACTTCATATTCAGTATTTCTTATGTTTTCTTCAAAGAAATCTGAACTTCTATTATTTTCTTCTCCTGCAACCTTAAATACTTGATTTGATAAACCAATTAATGTATCTTTATCTAAATATACCATTGGCTTAAGTGCCTTAGATATTTCTTTTGATACATGTGTCTTTCCGCATGCTGGTGGTGATGTCACTAATATTAATCTTCTCATCTTAAGTCGCCTCTCCTATAAACAATTAATTTATTAATGGTATTATTTAAAGCAACATATTAATTTGCTTTTTTACAAAATAATTCGCGTAAATATTATACTATAAATTCATGAATAACTCAAAAAAATAGTAGACCACTTAGAGCTATGGCTACTACTTTTTTGTTGATAAAATTATAGTCACATTCAGTTATAATAACTGGAAATATATACTAAGTTTTATAAAATAACTTTATATAAACTAACTACTTGTTTATTATATCAGCTTTTTTCAAAAAATAAAGAGTATTTTCACTTTTTCTAAGTTAAAAATGTTATCGCAAACATTTTCATTACTTTAATAATTTAGTATTGATTACTAATAGATAAATCTAACTTTTCCAGTATTAACGATAATAAATATATTTATTCAAAAATAATTTGTCATATTCCAACTACTATAAAAAACATAACTGTTATCTATTGTTCATATTTTATATATCGTATACAAAGTAATTTATGGTATAATTACTATAATAAATTATTTTTTACTAAATGATAAAACTTTTAAGGGGATTTATTTTTATAAAAGAATTTAATATTTAAAGATGTATATAAAAGAACTTTCAAAAATAATAAATAATTTAAATACAGTGTTTTTAGTACAAGCATTATATTTAAAATTTATTGTAATGCTTTTAAATATCTATTTCACTTTGAATTTCTTTTGTATTATTATCACAAAATACGCAATTTCTTTAAATCCTATATTTTATATTTGGAGGTAATTAAAATGTTTTTTAAGAAAAAGAAAACAGAAAATACTATCGAAACCAACTCTGAAACTGTTCAAAATCTAACTACTTCTACTACAAAACCAGACAATTCTGATTTATTACTTACTGCGCTAAATGAAGTCAAAAGAAATGTAGAAAAATTAGCCGAAAATGATTCTACTATATCAGAAAATATTTTTAAAATTAAAGATTCTTCTGATAAATCAAACGATGCAACGAAAATGCTTGAAAATGAAACTCAAATAATTAATGAAAACATAACAAAATCTGTTGATGAACTTAATTCTGTAATGGGCAATATCAGTGAAAATATGAATCATTTATCAGATTGTGAATCTAGTTTTGATACATTGCGTTCAACAATACATATTACAAGTGATAGCATAAATGGATTTAAAGATAGCTTTGCAATGCTAGAAGGTAATGTTGCTTCTGTAAATTCTAATTTATCTCATATAAATGAAATAAGTGATCAAACAAATCTTTTAGCTCTTAATGCAAGTATAGAAGCTGCTCGTGCTGGTGAAGCTGGAAAAGGTTTCTCAGTTGTTGCTGAAGAAGTAAGAAAGCTTGCTGAAATAACAAAAGAAACTTCAAGTAAAATAGATACTCAGCTAGCTGATATTAATAAGGCTATTACCCTAATAAAAAATTCAGTATCAGAGCTAAACTCTAATGTTGACAATACTAATTCATCAATAAACACTGCTGTTAATAAATTCAATTTATTACAACAAAGTAATGAAGTGATTTCAAATAAAATAGTTGAGAATATTGAACAAATAATCCTCTTGATTGGAAATGTTTCCAAGATCCAGGAATCTATTTCTGAAAATAATAAAAATTCAAATTACATCACAGAGCTAATTGAACAATTATCTGATTTAGAAAATGAAAGGCCTGAAATTTTAAAAAACATTCAAAATTGTTTTAATAGTGTAGAAAAATTATAATAATAAACTTAATCATAAAAATTTATATATAAAATGGCTAGAATATATTTTTATACTGATTCTAGCCATTTTATTTGCACTTCTTTTAATAAAATTAATCACTATTTTAAATGGGATACAATCTTTTTATTTACTGTATTTTCTAATATTCTAATTCAAATAAAATATTATATTTTGAAAAACTGCTTTTTCTTTATTTATATTTTCATATACATGGGGCTTATTAGCTGCAAATTTAATTGAACTACCCTTTTTCAGTATGAATTTTTGATTACCTATATCTAATTTAATTTCACCTTCAGTAACTATAATATATTCCTCCACCCCATCATCATGTGGTGATGATACATGCTTACATCCACAATCTAATTCTATTGTAAATATCTCAACACCTCTTTTTGCATCAAAGGCAAATATAGGAAATAATCTCATCTTATTCTTTTCTTCTATTACTGGAATAATTTCATGTTGATTTATTACTTTTACTTCATCTTGATCTTCATCAATAAAAAATGAAAATGATACCTTTAATCCAGTAGCAATTTTACATAAAGTTGAAATAGTTGGATTTGACTGGCCACGCTCTATCTGTCCAAGCATTGCTTTACTTACCCCAGTCAATTCTGAGACATCATATAAACTTAAATTTCTCTTATTCCTTATTTCTTTCAATTTATTACCTATAATTGAATTCAAGGTTTCCATAAACAAACTCTTACTCCTTCTATTACTTTTGTTTTAAAAATAATTCATATATTTATTATCCTATAACAAATTCTTGTATTTGTAAATTATATCCTGTATAATATAGCATATATTTATATATTATAACATACGTTTATATAATTAAACTTTAATTATTAGGAGATTATAATGAATAAAGCATTTCTATTAGGTATAATATCATCATTCTTTTTTGCATTCACTTTTATATTAAATCAACAAATGAATATTTCCAGTAGTAGCTGGCTTTGGAGCTCTTCCTTAAGATACATTTTTATGCTTCCAATTTTATTTGTCATGCTTATTATAAAAAATAAATTGCTTGAAGTATTAATTGAGATAAAAAAGAAACCTCTAAAATGGTTTATATGGAGCATAATAGGATTTGGATTATTTTATGCACCTTTAAGCTTTGCTTCTTCATATGGTCCATCATGGCTTATAGCTGGTACTTGGCAGATAACTATAGTTGCTGGTGCTCTTTTATCTCCATTATTTTTTCAAACAATAGAAACTAAAAATGGCACATATAAGGTGAGAAATAAAATCCCCAAAAAATCACTTCTAATGTCTTCAGTTATTTTATTAGGAATATTTTTAATGCAACTTGATAAAGCAAAGAGTTTCTCATTCTTAGATGTAATTTTAGGATTTATTCCAGTTATTATAGCTGCATTTTCCTATCCACTTGGTAATCGTAAAATGATGGAGGTTTGTGGCAATAAATTAAATACAATTCAAAGAGTCTTTGGTATGACATTATGCAGTATGCCATTTTGGATAATAATATCACTATTGGGCTATATCTATTCTGGTCCTCCAAGTAAAGGACAACTATCTCAATCTTTAATAGTAGCTATTTTTTCAGGTGTTATTGCTACAATTCTATTTTTCAAAGCAACAGATTTAGTAAAGAATAATTCTACTAATTTAGCTATAATTGAATCCACCCAATCTGGCGAAGTAATATTTACTCTTCTTTTAGGAATACTTATATTCCATGATACAGTTCCAAACATTGTTGCTTTAATTGGATTAATTCTTGTAATTATAGGAATGGTTCTTAATAGTCTATTAAATAGTAAAACTTGATAATTTCTAAATACAAAAACAGATAAGACCATATTATTAAAGTATTTTTATCAAATATGTAAAAATACTTTAAGCCATTTTTACATATTTGATATTTTTAATAATTGTCTTATCTGTTTTATAATTAAAATTTTAAATAATTTTTTTTCATTTAAATATTAATATTATGATAATTCAAAAGCTCCTGTATATAATTGATAATACTCACCTTTTTCTTTTATTAATTCTTCATGATTTCCACGCTCTATTATTCTTCCTTGTTCAAGAACCATAATAACATCTGAATTCTTAATTGTTGAAAGTCTATGAGCAATTACAAATACAGTTCTTCCATTCATAAGCTTATCCATACCATCTTGAACTATAGCTTCTGTTCTTGTATCTATACTTGAAGTGGCTTCATCAAGTATAAGTACTGGTGGATCTGCTATAGCAGCTCTTGCAATTGCAATCAATTGTCTTTGACCTTGTGATAGGTTTGTTCCATCTCCTGTAAGCATTGTATTATAACCCTTTGGAAGATGTTTTATAAATGTATCTGCATTAGCAAGCTTTGCTGCTGCGTATACTTCTTCATCAGTAGCATCTAGTTTACCATATCTTATGTTGTCTGCAACTGTACCTGTAAATAAATGAGTATCTTGAAGAACTATACCAAGTGACCTTCTTAAATCATCTTTTTTAATCTTATTGATATTTATACCATCATATCTAATCTTACCATCTTGAATATCATAGAAACGATTGATTAAATTTGTAATAGTTGTTTTTCCTGCACCTGTTGCTCCTACAAAAGCAATCTTCTGACCTGGTTTTGCATATAATTTCACATCATGTAAAACTATTTTTTCTGGATTATACCCAAAATCTACACCATCAAAAACAACATCACCAAGAACATTAGTATAAGTAATCGTACCATCTTCATGTGGATGTTTCCAAGCCCATGTTCCTGTACGTCCTTTAACTTCTTCTATATTTCCATCCTCATTAACTTTAGTATTAACTAATGTTACATAACCATCATCAACTTCTTGTTTTTCATCTAACATTTCAAAGATACGCTCAGCACCTGCAAGTGCCATGATGATAGAATTAAACTGTTGTGCTACTTGAGATATTGGCATTGTAAATTGTCTTGTTAATTGTAAAAATGACGCAAGCGCTCCAAGTGTAAAGCCATTAAATCCATTTATAGCAAGCGCAGCACCAACTGCTACTATAATAACATAGTTTAAATTTCCTATATTTCCCATGATAGGCATTAAAATATTAGCAAATGTATTTGCATTTTCAGCACTATCAAAAAGCTGCTCATTAAGTTCATCAAACTTCTTCTTTGTTTCTTCTTCATGACAGAATACTTTTACTACTTTTTGTCCTTCCATCATTTCTTCAATATATCCATTAATCTTACCTAAATCTTTTTGCTGCTTTCCAAAATATTTTGCACTATTTCCACCAATTTTCTTTGTAACCTGAGTCATAACTATTACAGATACTATTACTATACATGTTAATGGAATACTTAAATATAACATTGAACAAAATACACTTACAATTGTTATAACAGCTGATAAAAGCTGTGGTATACTTTGACTTATCATTTGTCTTAAAGTATCTGTATCGTTTGTATACAGACTCATTAAATCTCCATGTGGATGTGTATCAAAAAATGGGATTGATAGTTTTTCCATATGTGCAAACATATCATCTCTTATTTTCTTTAATGCACCTTGAGATACAAAAATCATTATACGATTATATGCATAAGTTGAAATAGCTCCAAAATAAAAGATAACTGCCATTTTTAGTATCATACTTAAAAGTGGTGCAAAATCAGGATTTTGAGTTTTAGTAAGAGGAATTATATATTCATCAATTAAAGTTCCTAAAAATAAATTTCCAGCTACACTTACAAGAGCACTAATAATGATACATGCAATTACAATTATAAACTGCATTTTATATCCATTTAATACATAAGACATTAATCTTTTTAATGTTTTACCAGGATTTTTGCTCTTAGGTCCTACCATCGGTCCTTTATTTCCTGGCCCTTTTGGCATTCTTTGTCCTTTACTTGCCATCATTATCAGCTCCTTTCACTTGTGATTCATATACTTCTCTATATATTGAATTATCTTTTAATAATTCTTCATGATTTCCAATTCCATCAATCTTACCATCATTTAATACAATAATCTTATCTGCATCTTGAACTGAAGATATACGTTGAGCAATTATTATTTTTGTTGTATCCGGAATATCTTCTTTAAATGCTTTTCTAATTAACGCATCTGTTTTTGTATCAACTGCACTTGTTGAATCATCTAAAATTAATATTTTAGGCTTTTTAAGAAGTGCTCTTGCAATACAAAGTCTTTGCTTTTGTCCACCTGATACATTCGTACCACCTTGCTCAATATAAGTTTCATATTTTTTAGGGAAGGTTTGTACAAATTCATCACCTTGAGCTTGTTTACAAGCTGTTATTATTTCTTCTTCAGTAGCTTCTTTATCTCCCCACCTTAAATTTTCATTTATTGTACCTGAAAATAATACATTCTTTTGAAGTACCATAGACACAGCATCTCTTAATGTTTCTATATCATACTTTCTTACATCTATGCCTCCAACTTTAACGCTTCCTTCAGTTACATCATATAATCTTGGAATCAGTTGTACAAATGTTGATTTTGCACTTCCTGTTCCTCCAATTATACCTACAGTCTCACCTGAGCTTATTTTAATATTGATATTTTCTAGATTAAAATTATCTACATTATTTCCGTAACTAAAGTTAACATTATCAAATTCTATACTTCCATCACTAACTTCAAATACAGGATTTTCCGGATTAGAAAGACTACTTTTTTCATCTATAACTTCTGAAATTCTTTCTGCTGAAGATTTAGCCATTGTAATCATAACAAACACCATAGCAATCATCATTAAACTCATCAATATACTCATTGAATAAGTAAATAAGCTCATTAATTCACCTGTTGTCATTGTGCTTGACACAATCATTTTTGCTCCAAGCCATGATAAAAGTAACATACATGTGTACATTGAAAATTGCATTACAGGCATATTAAGAACTATTACTTTTTCTGCTCTTATAAAGAAATCATATAATACCTTTGATGATTTATTAAATTTTTCTATTTCATGTTCTTCCCTTACATATGCCTTAACAACACGCATTCCTGTTAAATTTTCTTGAACACTGGCATTTAAATCATCATATTTTTCAAACACTGCTTTAAAATATGGATGAGCTTTTGTCATTATAAAGTATAATATTATTCCTAAAAATAACATTGCGCCTACAAAAATTAACGCTAATTTAACATTAATGCTAAATGACATTATCATAGCAATTATAAGCATAATTGGTGCTCTTACAAGCATTCTTAAAACCATTTGATATGCATTTTGTACATTAGTTACATCTGTAGTTAATCTTGTTATAAGACCTGCAGTTGAGTATTTATCAATATTTGAGAATGAAAAGTCTTGAATATTATAGAACATAGCTTTTCTCAAATTTTTTGCAAATCCTGCTGATGCCTTTGCTGCATACTTACCTGCTAATGCTCCAAAAGTAAGTGACACTATAGACACAACTACCATAATTATTCCAACTTTAGTTACATAACCCATATCGCTTTTACCAATTCCATTATCAACTATCATAGCCATTAATAACGGAATAATCTGCTCCATAATAGCTTCACCAATGATATATAAAGGTGTCACTATTGAAGCATTTTTATATTCTCCGATATACTGTGATAACTTTTTTATCATTCTACCATCCTCCCTTGTATTAGATTACTTGATTTTAATATTTATTACTAAATAATTAAACTAAAACTTATTAAAGACTGTTTTAGTTAGGCTTCTAACTAATTTATTAACAGCATATCTAATCAGAAATTGTTTTTGATAACTTATCGAGTATATAGAATAAAAATTCACGTTCTCCTTCTGTTATTGATTTACTCACTTCATTTTCCATTTCATCAATAAGATTTTGTACCATCAATCTAATTTCATCACCTTTTTCTGTCAATACTATCTTTTTCAATCTAGCATCTGTACAAACACTTTCTCTTTTTATATATCCGTTCTTTTCCATCAACTGAAGTACACTTGTTACTGATGAACTTCTTATTTTTAAATCTTCTTCTATATCCTTTTGAAAAACATCTCTCTTTTTAGATTCCCAATATACAAATCCTATTATTTTTCCTTGAACACCTGTTATTCCATACTTAGCAACTTCATTATCTATTCTTCTGCGTATTTTATTACTGATAATATTTAATTCCTTCCCGATATGTTTTTTTCCATTCATGCTATTACCCCTACAGATTAGTTAGATTTCTAAGTAATTTTAATACTAATTTCGAATTTTGTCAACACACTCCTTTATATAGAGTTTTTTGAAACCGTACACATACTTATATTAATATATTGTTCATAGTTTAATTTTTTATTTAATTAAATTAAAAATATTCTCCATTATCTTTTTTGATTTTTCTAACTGTTCTCTTTGATTAAAATGTTCGATTAGATAACACATATAAATAAAAATAAGCCATTACATAAACTGCATTGACTTATTTTATATTAAAAATTATTTATCTGCTGAAAATATAATACCTGCATCTTTTCTAGCTTGAACTGTTTCTTTTATTACATCCAATGAATGCTCTAATAATTTGTAGCATTCTTTATAATTCTTACTATTATAAATATCCCTAAAATCACAAATTTCATATACCATATGATTAGAAAATTGTTGTTCATTAAAAATTTCTTTTTCCTGCTTATTTAAACATACTTCAAAAGAAGAACATATTCCTGGTGACCCACTTACTTTAATATATCCTTTTGTTCCTTCTATATAAACACTGCTTTCACATCCACAATCTTTTGCACCAATACATACAGCATTAAATTTATCAAATCTCAAAGTCACTATTCCAGAAGTATCTATTCCATTATGTGCAACATTTGCCATATATCTCACTTCATTAGCCTTACCAAATAGTCCAGTTACAAAATGTAAGTTATATATATTAATATCTACTAGTGCTCCCCCTGATAATTCTGGATTAAACACTGGATGTATTTTTCCCTCTAAAAATGCATCATATCTGCTGGAATATTGAGAGTAGTTTCCTGATACTATTTTTATCTCTCCTATTTCAGGAAGTTTTTCTTTAATTAATTTATAATTAGGCGTATGTAAGGTTGTAATTGCTTCAAATAAAAATAAATTGTTTTTTTTCGCTAATTGGGCTAAAGTTTCAGCTTCTTCAATAGTTGAAGTAAATGGTTTTTCATTTATAACATTCTTATTAAATTCTAATGCTTTTTTTGAATATTCATAATGTAGATTATTAGGTAATCCTATATACACAAAATCAATTTCATCATCTTTTAACATAAGTTCATAATTTGTATAAACCTTTTCAAAACCATTGTTCTTTGCTATCTTCTTTGCTTTTTCAATGCTTTTTTCTCTACACCATATGGAAACAGCCTCTACATCTTCCACGTATTTTAATGCATCTAAAAAGCTTAATACAATTCCACCAGATCCTACAATTCCTATTTTCATGATATCCCTTCTTTCATTTAACAATAAAATAAATATATTATGTATATATTAGTTATAAATTTTTCTTTCATTATAATTCTCTAACTTAAAAAATAAATTTCATCTATTATATCAATAATATGAATTACCTTAAAACTTTTTTTCATAAATTACGAAAAAATATAAACTTATTGTATTACTAGTCCTATTAATCTTGTTAGATCTAAACCCTGAATTGGTGTAACTATTGCGCCTCTTATATCACTTATCTCAACACTTATTCCTTCAATTTCGCAGGTTGTAAAATCTATTTTATTAAGAATAGTTTTATTGAAAAATGTATTTATCAAATTTGTATCATTAAATGTTGTTTTATCTAACTTTACTTGTTGAAATACAGCTTCTTCAAAATTACAGTTAATAATATTTACAGAATTGAATTTTGAAAATGAAAAATTAGAATACTTAGACAATGAATCCTTAAATAAAACATGTTTAAGATTGCTTTCATCAAACTTTGCTCCTAGTAGTTTACAATTAATAAATTCAACTCGCATTAAGCTTCCACCACTAAAATCTATATTAGATAAATCACAATTTTCAAATGTTGTATCTAATAAATCTATATTTTTTAAAGTACAATTATCAAATACCACATTCTTAAATATACATGAATCAATTGTAATTCCAGTACCTTCTTTATTTTCTATCAATTCATTTTCTATAATTTTATTCTGTATTTTTTCAGATATAATTACTTCTTCGTAAATATCATTAATCATCTCTGGTTCATCTATAAATTTAGGTTTTTGTATCTTTATTAAATTAGACATATAGCACCTCATATTTTCAATATCTATATTTATTATAATCCAAATACAGTACTTTTGTATATTTTAAATTAGTCCCCCATCAATAAATCCCAATACAAAAGACATACCTTTATTAAAAACAATATTACTACCAAACAATGAGTTTAGTGGAAAAGAAAGAAATTCAATATATGATATGCGTAGTATTGTATTAAAAAATTTAAGCTTTTAAATTCTTAGACAGAGGCTGTTCCAAGAATGTTTGTCCAAAACTTGTTTTGGGAGCAAGCATTTTGGGTCACAGCCTCTATCTTTAGAATTTTTAGCTTAGATTTCCCTACAATCGAGCTCATCATATATTGAATTTCGGCTATTATCACTAGACTATCTTATTTTCTTCTAAAAATCTAGTATTAAATTCTCCACTTTTAAATATTTCATTATCCATTAAAGCTTTATGAAATGGTATTGTTGTCTCTACGCCTTTAATTTCAAATTCACTTAAAGCACGCTTCATTCTTTCTATAGCTTCATTTCTATCTCTTCCCCATGCTATTACTTTTGATATCATAGAATCATAAAATGGTGGTATTGAATATCCTGAATATGCTGCACTGTCTATTCTAATTCCAATTCCACCTGGCTGTATATAATTATTAATCTTTCCTGGACTTGGAGTAAAATCTTTATATGGATTTTCTGCATTTATTCTACATTCAATTGCACACCCATTTATTTTTACATCCTCCTGAGAAAAAGACAATTGCCGTCCTTCTGCCACTTTTATCTGCTCTTTTATAAGATCAATTCCTGTAATCATCTCAGTAACACCATGCTCAACTTGAATCCTTGTATTCATCTCCATAAAATAAAACTTATTATCACTATCTAACAGAAATTCTACTGTGCCAACACTATTATAATTTACAGCTTTTGAAGCATTAACGGCTGCTTCCCCCATACTACTTCTTAATTCTTCACTCAATGCCTTTGATGGGGATTCTTCTACAAGCTTTTGATGACGCCTTTGAATTGTACAGTCACGCTCTCCTAAATGAACTACGTTTCCATAATTATCGCCAATTATTTGAATTTCAATATGCCTTGTAGATTCTAAGTATTTTTCTAAATAAACATCTGGATTACCAAAATAGCTTTCAGCTTCTTTTTCAGCTTGTTCAATTGCAGACACTAGTTCTTCTTTATTGTTTGCAACTTTCATGCCTTTTCCTCCACCGCCTGCTGACGCCTTAACTATAACAGGATAACCTATCTCTTTTGCTATCTTTACAGCTTCATTTTTATCATTTATAATACCTTCTGTTCCTGGTACAATTGGTACTCCTGCCAATTTCAACGTTTCTTTTGCATTTGACTTATCTCCAAGCTTATCTATTATAATATAATTTGGGCCTATAAAACATATATTAAACTCTTCACAAGCTTTAGCAAATGCTGTGCTTTCAGATAAAAATCCATATCCAGGATGAATAGCATCAGCTTTTGAATGAATAGCTACATTTATTATATTATTTATATTTAGATACGTATCTTTAGGCAAACTTTTTCCTATACAATATGATTCATCCGCTAATTTTACATGAAGCGAATTCTTATCACTTTCTGAATAAATTGCAACTGTAGAAATTCCAAGTTCACGACATGCACGTATAATTCTTACTGCGATTTCTCCTCTATTGGCTATAAGAATTTTATTGAACCCCATAAATTATCACTTCCTTACAATTATATAGGTTTAATTTCGAATAATGGTTGTCCGTATTCTACAAAATCCCCATCCTTAACTAAGATATCTATAACTTCTCCATTAATTCCTGATTCTACTTCATTAAATAACTTCATTACTTCAATTAATCCTACAACTGTATTTTCATTAATTACATCATGAAGCTTTACAAATTCTTCTGCGCCCTCTTCTTTTCTTATATAAAATGTTCCTGCCAACTCAGATTTTATATATATCTTTTGAACATCACTTTCTTTATTATCTTCTTTTAAATTAATCATTTTTTTATCTTGTTCATTATAAACATCTTCATTATTTAAATCACATTTTTTTGAATTTTCCTTATCTATTATTACTTTGCTTTTCTCCTGTTCAAATTCAAAATGTGAAATATTATGCTTTTCAACGATTTCAAGTATTTTTTCTAAATCTGATATATTAATCAATTTTCCACCTCCAAGAAACTCAATATATTTTTAGGTTTATCACAGAATTTTGTGAAAAGGTACTTTTTCAACATCAATTCTTTATTCAAAACCAAGTAAATAGGTCATATAAGAGATGTAGATTATTATTTATCACAAAATTTCAGGATGAACCTATTTTTATTTAATCTAAAACATCTATTATAACAGTTTTATATACTTACTATTTTTATTGATTTTTTTAATTCTTCTATATATAATTCTCTTTTAAAATATAGTTCTTCAGCTTCTTTTAATGTAATTTTTTTAAATATAATTTTATCTGATGGCTTAAGTTGAACCAACTTTGGAATATCATAAAGAGCTACATGTGCTATCTTAGGATATCCACCTGCTGTTGCCCTATCTGCTAAAAGTATTATAGGATTACCATCAGGCGGAACTTGAATGGTACCAAATGATACCTCTCCAGATATCATTTCTATTTTTTCACTTAATTCTACTTTAGGGCCATTTAATCTATATCCCATTCTATCTGACTTACTGTCTATTATAAAAGGCTTAGTAAAAAACTCTCTAATGCTCTCTTCTCTAATATCTTTAAATTGCATATCTTCGAAAACTCTTATATATATAGGAGAATTCTGATTCATATTTAAACTTTTTGCATACCATTTTGTATAAACAAAACTTTCATTTGTATTTATTACCTTCAATTTATCTATTATATCTAATGACATACTAGTCTTCTTACCTATATTTATTACATCGTCTTTTTTTATTGCCCTTCCATCTTGTCCACCAATTCCACATCTTAGATATGTACTTTTGCTTTCCATAACAACTGGAACATCAATTCCTCCGGCTATGGCAACATATGCTCTGCATCCACTTATACATTTTCCGAATTTCAGAATACAATCTTCATGTAAATATATAGGTCGTCCCATTGGAACTTTTTTTTCATTAATTGTAGGAGAAATATCTGCACCAGTTATTGAAATAAGATTTCCCTTTCTTATCTTTAGAGCTGGTCCGATTAGGGTGATTTCGAGAACACCTTCATTTTCATCATTTCCAACAAGAATATTAGCTATTTTCATTGAATACTGATCCATTGCACCGCTTACAATTACACCATATTTTTCGTACCCATATCTGCCTCTGTCTTGAATAGTTGTTAAAAGTCCTGAATTTAAAACAGATATACTCATGATATCTTCTCCTTTAATTTCATATATTCCTCATAAGATATAGGATAAAATTTTGCGATATCACCACATTTTAAAATAGTTTTCTCTTTGTTATTTAAATCAAATAATTTAAATGGAGTTCTACCTATTATCTGCCATCCTCCTGGTGTTTCTATTGGATAGATTCCTGTCTGCATTCCTGCAATACCTACTGATCCTTCTGGTATTACTGTTCTTGGAGTATCACGTCTTGGAGTAAATATCTTCTCACTTAATCCCCCAAGATAAGGGAAACCCGGAGCAAATCCAATCATATAAACTAAATATTTTCCATTTGAATGAATGTTTATAACATCCTCTATTGTAATATCATTTTTCTGAGCAACAATTTCTATGTCTGGTCCTAATTCATTTCCATAACAAACTGGAATTTCAACTACATGATCTTCATACTCACACGAAAAATCTAGATTTGAAATTATTTCTTTTATCTTAAACTCCATATATTTAAAAGGTTCTTTACTCTTTAATTTCATTGGATCATATATGATTGAAACACTCGTGAAATATGGAATATATTCTACAAGACCATAAAACAGATTTTCATCAAGCCACTTACAAAAAATTCTTATTTTTTTATTTATATTTTCATCGATTGTATTTCCAAATTCCACAACTGCTGAAATTTCACTAGATTGTATAACTTTGAACTCATTTCCCAACATATTTTCACCTACTTTATAACTATAATATATATGTCCTTGTTACCCTTTTTCCTATACCACAGACAAATTCATAATTAAAACTTCCTGCCATTTCAGCAAGTTCTTCAACAGTAATTTTATTTTCTCTATCTGTTCCAACTAAAGTTACTTCATCTTCAATCTGTACATTTTCTAGATGCGTAATATCCAGCATCATCTGATCCATGCATATTCTTCCTATTATAGGAGCATATTGTCCATGAATAAGAACTTTTCCTTTTGATGATAATCCTCTCATATACCCATCCGCATAGCCAACTGAAATAGTTGCAATCCTAGTATTTCCCTTAGTAACATATGTTTTTCCGTAGCTTACTCCACATCCTTCTGATACTTCAGAAATATTAATTACATGTGCTTTCCATTCTAATGCACTTTTTAGTTTTAATGCACTTTTATTCACTTCATCAGATGGATATAAACCATATGTAATTATTCCACTCCTTACCATTTCAAAGCGATGATTATCAAATTCCATAATTCCTGCACTATTACACATATGTTTTATAGGAATATTTATATTATTATTTTCAAGTTTTCCTATAAATTCATCATATTTCTTCATCTGAATTTTTGCATAACTTTTATCTCTTTCATCAGCACAAGAAAAATGTGTAAACATGCCTTCAACAAATATATTATCCATTTTCATTATTTTCTTTATATTTTCAATACTTCTCTCATTTGGCTCAAACCCTATTCTATTCATGCCAGTTTCTAATGCAAGATGGATTTTTGCAATATGATTGAATCTTGCTGCATACTCTTCTAATTTTTCAACCATTTCTAAATTGTATACAGTTTGTGTAATATCATATTTTATTAAATCTTCATATTGTTTATAAGAAGTATATCCCAGAATCAAAATTGGTATATCAATATTGTTCTTACGAAGTTCTATTGCTTCTTCAATAGTCGCAACCCCAAAATAATCTACTTTCTCTTTAAGAAAATTTCCTATTACTGCTGCTCCATGTCCATATCCATCTGCCTTAATAACTGCCATGACTTTCACATTATTATCTATTAATTTTCTTACTTCATTTATATTGTGTTCTATAGCGTTCAAATCTACTTTTACATAAGTCCTTAGATATCCTTCCATAAAACAAATCTTCCTTCTTTCCTTATTCTAATGGTGCTATTTTTATATTCTCTTTTTCAAGAAACTTTTTTATATCTTTTACAAATTCTAATGCCTTTATATTATCTCCATGTACACATATTGATTCTGCATGTATAGGTATATCTACTCCGTTTATTGTTGTAACTTTGTTTTCTTTAATCATTCTAATAACTCTTTTAATTGCAATTTCTTTATCTGTAATTACTGCACCATTTACACTTCTATCAACTAGTGATCCATCCTCCTTATATGCTCTATCAGCAAATACCTCATTTGCACACTTTAGCCCTATATTCTTTGCTGCTTCAATCATCTTACTTCCACTTAATGCAAGTAAAATCAAATCAGAATCGACTTCTTTTATTCCTTCACATATGGCAAGTGCTAGATTTATATCTTTTCCTGCCATATTGTATAGTGCACCATGAGGCTTAACATGATTCATCTTTATTCCATGTGCTGTGCAAAATGCCTTTAATGCACCAATTTGATACTCTACAATTGTTTTTGCTTCTTTATATGAAATATTCATATTTCTTCTTCCAAACCCAGCCAAATCCTGAAAACCTGGATGTGCCCCAACAGATATCCCGTATTCCTTTGCTAGCTTCACAGTATTATACATAACTAATGGATCAGAAGCATGAAATCCACATGCAATATTTGCTGATGATATATATTTAATTACTTCTTCGTCACAGCCAATTTTATAAATTCCAAAGCTTTCACCTAAATCACAATTTAAATCTACTTTATACATACAAATCACCTTTATCAAATACTAATCTTAATTTTTAATCTACAATTGTAATACTATTTTTCTAAATTATGGAGGTATAACTCATTTTAAATTATAGTAAATCAATATTTCAGCTCTATATTTTTAACATCAGTTATAAGCATATGACCTGGAGAGTGTGTAATGACAATTTTAGGTTTTACGTTCATTACAACAGCTTGTGGAGTTACTCCACAAGGCCAGAAAACTGGAACTTCATTTTCTTTTATGTTCACTGAATCCCCAAAATCAGGCTTGTCTATACTTTTTATTCCTATTATAGATGGATCTCCGATATGAATTGGTGCTCCATGTACCTTTGGCATTGCGCCACTCACAAGCACCGATCTTACTATTTTTTCATATGGAATAGGTCTCATACTTACAACCATATTTCCATTAAATATTCCTGCTGGTGTACACTTAATATTTGTAATATACATAGGTACATTGCATTTTTCCTCTATATGTCTTATTTCGATATTATCTTCTATCATTTCTGACTCAAATGAAAAACTGCATCCAATTAAAAAACTTACAAAATCATCTCTCCATAAATCACCTATGTCTTTATATTCTCCAGTCAAAACTCCATCTTCATAAACCCTATACTTTGGAATATCTGTAGTAATATCAATGTCTTTTCCTAAAAAGTTAAGCATTTTATTTCCTACATCACTTACTTCTAAAATTGGACATGATTTTGGATTTCTTTGAGTGAAAAGCAAAAAATCATAAGCAATATCTTTAGGAAGAATTACTAAATTAGCTTGAGCATATCCTGCACACATTCCTGCGGTAGGAGTTGTAATTTTACCATCTCTTATTAATTTACGAACATCATAAGGGTGCATTTCTGAATAATCCATATATACTTCCCCCTTTTACACTATTATTCTTACATTTTTATCTCTACATTCTTCTAAATCTTCTTTTTCAAAAAAGCCAAGATCAATTACCTTCTCAAACCATGTTACACATGTTTTCTCAAGATTTATTGCTGATAGGACACATTCTCTCATTAAATTCACAATTGAGCAGTTTATTTCAAGTCCAAATCCATCTATAGCTGGAATTAAATCTCCATACATGTCTATCATTCCACTCCTTGAAGCTGCAATCATTGCGTCTTTTTCCATCTCTTTTGTATGCATAATATTTAAGTCATTTTTCAAATAAGAAAGTGCTGCAATAAGTCCATAACATCCCCAATCTGAAACTGTTGCTGTTATAATATTGTCTGCTTTTGTTTCCGCTACAATCCCTCCATTGCATCCACAATTGCAAGTTCCTTTTGCAGCATATGGTACATATTCGTACAAATGCTCCTTTATAGTTCCCATTCCTATTTCATTTCCAAGATCACCAATAGCTATATTTAAAACACCTTTTTCTTTTAATTTATTGAATAATACATCTTGCTTTGCTTCTAATTCAGTAACATCTAATCCAACTGCATTATGATAAACACCTTTTGAATTAGCACCTGGACATTCTATGCTTATAACTGCACTTGGAAAGCCTTTTGAAATAAGCTCATCAGCTTGTTTTGATGCTTCTTTTGCCTCTTTTGTAAATGGTATTGCCGCTAATGATAAAGGATACTCTGATAGACCTTCTATGCTATCATGAAAATGAAGCCCAACTACATATGCAAGATTTTCAACTGCTTTCATATTATCTTCAGGGCACACTATTACTGGCTTTACATTAAATCCTTTAACAAGTGCTCTTGCAAGAAGCATAGTACTTACAATCCCATCCATCTCTGCTTTTTTAAATGGCCTTAAAACAAAACCTGTCATTATATAAACTAGATCCCCTTCTTTTAGTGTATCTACTAATTTCTCTGCACTATTTATTGTTAATGGCTTTTTTGTATATTCTCTTGAAGCATTGTATAAAATCCTACACACGCCATAACCTCTTGGATCTAGGTTCATTAAATTATCAAGATTTTCTCCAAGATTAAATACTGTTAAATCCTTCTGATTCATACTAATTCATCAACTCCATCATATAATTATAGTTGTAAAATTTAATGCAAAACTATCTATTCTCTATGGGTAATCTTCTATATCTCATATCTTAGATATTAGTTTTAAATTATTTTTTACTTCTTTAAGCCTGTCTTTTCTTTAACTATTTTTAAATATTCATCTTGAATAAACTTAAGTAGTTCTGGTGCTTTTCCCCCTACTGGAATGCCATCAATTTCAATAGCTTGAATAGCAAGTAAGCTTGAAGCTGAAACAATAACCTCATCAGCTTCCATTAAATCTTTAACTGTAAATGGAGTTTCATCAACAGGTATATTGTTATCCTTACAAATTTGTATCATGTGTTTCCTTGCAATACCCGGTAAAATCAGATTATCAGTTGGTGCTGTTCTAAATATTCCACCTTTTAATATACTTACGTTATTATGAGCACATTCAGTTACTCTGTCACCTCTATGGAATACTACTTCATCGCATCCTGCCCTTTTAGCTTTTTCAGATGCTAAAACATTTGGTAGTAAGTTCAATGTTTTAGCATTACAGTGATAAAATCTTGTATCTTCAACTGTTATTAATTTATATTTTTTTTCAAAAGGTGCTATATCAGCTGATGTAAGCGGCTTTAATGTAACCCATAAATTCGCTTTTGAATCAGGATATGCATGATTACGTGGTGCTGTTCCTCTAGTTACCTGCCAATATACAAATTGCTCTGGTGAATCTACTTTTTTAACTAACCCAGTAAGTAGATCTCCAAGTTCTTGCTTTGTACATGGAATTTCTATTCCTAGTAATCCAGCGCTATTATAAAATCTTTCAATGTGATCATCCAATGCAAATATTGTGTGATTAGCACAAAATGTTGCATCATAAACTCCATCACCAAAATAACATGCGCGATCATTCATTGGTATTTTCATATTTTCGATTAAATCATATTCTCCATTGTAAAACCCTAAGTTCTCCATAAATAATTCCTCCTAAAACTATATTAAAAAATAAAAAACCACATACATATAGACATATGAAACTGACTTCTTTGTCTGTATGTATATGGTCTTTTGGCTTCTCTAATTTATAAATTCATCATATATTATCAAATTATTTTTTTCAATAACTTACCCATATTTTGCTGTATTTTATTTTTATTTTGTATATTTGCAGAAATTTTTTCTGTAATTTCATTATTTTCGGAAATTTATCCATTTCACTAACTTTTTATATCTTTTAAAATAAAATATGTTTTTGTTCTAGAGACACCTTCTAAACTTTTTATATCCCTATGAATTTTTTCTAATTCCTCTGATGAACTGCATAAAATTTTCAACATAAAATCAAACTCTCCAGTTAAATAATAGCAAAGAACAACTTTATCATTTTGTTCTATTATATTTGTAAAAGATTCATAAAACTTCGGATGATCCAGACTCACTTCCATTAGTGCACTTGTTCCATTACCAAGCTTATTATTATCTACTGTTATTGTATAATTCTTTATTATATTATTGTTCTCCATTTTTTTTATACGTTCTAAAACTGCTGAAACTGATAAATGGATTTCTTTGCTTATTTGTGATGCTTTAATTCTAGCATTGCTCTTTAGACACTCTAATATTTTATGGTCTAGGTTATCCATATTATCTCACCCCGAATACTTATTTTATAAACTTTAAGTTTTTATATTAAAATATACTTCCAAATCTCTTATCACATTTATCTAGATATTCATAATAATTATCTGCATTCTTATCAAAGCTATTAATTGATACTACGTCATTACTTGTTGCAGAATGTACATACTCTTCATTACCTAAATACATTGCAACATGTCCTGGAAAGAAGATTAAATCTCCCTTTTTTAATTTATCTCTTGTAATTTCCTTAATAGGAAAACCTTCTTTTATATCTGCATCCCTATAAATTAATATTCCATTTACCATATATGACATAGAGCAAAGACCAGAGCAATCTATTCCCATCGGTGTCTTTCCTCCCCATCTATACTGAGTTCCAATATAGCTTAAAGCCGATCTCACAAGATTTTCTCTTAAGTTTTCCTCATCCTTTACATCATAATCTGTTTTTAAATCACACAAAAACTCTTTACGTGTCCAGCCAATTCTGCCATCAGGTATCTTTACTTTTACAAAGCGATTATTTTCACTCACTTCTTTAAGACAGACAATATGTGCACCGCGTGTCATAGTTGCGATCTGACATCCTGATGCCTCAGGCTTGTCTAAAACATCTGCAAAACTATTTAATACTACTTTATTTTTTTCACTTTCATATTCTTTTGCTTTATTATCATCAATAAGAAGACTACTTCCATCTATATATCCTTCATAATTATAATGAGTTCTTATATAATACCAGTCATTTTCTAAAGCTTCTAGTATTTCAACATTCATTCCAAATAATACTTCATCTGCATTTTCTGAAAATTTATCAGGTTTACTTTTAATAAATCCAATAGTGCTATTTACCACTGCATATCCCATAAAGTTAATCCTCCTCGTAATTAAACTATATATTACCTACTGCTTCATTATTTAATGAATACATCATGCTCCCTGTAGCTTTATATTGTGAAATCTCTAATTCATTTGCCAATACAAAATGATCTTCTTCAATTTCAATGAACTTTGGCTTATCTTTATCATAACAATGACATTCTGGATCATATATAAGTATCTTTTTATTTCTTTCTTTTCTTGGATCAGGCTGAGGTATAGCAGATAATAATGCCTGAGTATATGGATGTATTGGATTATTAAATAAATCTTCTGCTTCTGCAAGTTCTACTATTTTTCCTTTATATATTACTGCAATTCTATCTGCAATAAACCTTACTACAGATAAATCATGAGCTACAAAAAGGTAAGTTAATCCATATTCTTTTTGCAATTTAGATAATAAATTAAGAACTTGTGCTCTTATTGATACATCAAGAGCTGATATTGGTTCATCAGCAATTATGAACTCAGGTCTCATTACAAGTGCTCTTGCTATCCCTATTCTTTGCCTCTGTCCACCTGAAAATTCATGTGGAAATCTGCTTGCAAATTCAGGCAGCAATCCAACTTGCAATAAAACTTTTTCTACTATTTCCTTTCTTTCTTCTTCATTTTTATAACTTTTTAAGTTATATAGGCCTTCTGATATTATATAATCAACCTTTGCTCTCTCATTTAATGATGCCATAGGATCTTGAAATATCATCTGAATTTTCCTTGTTATTTCATTATCTAGATCTCTTGCAATTTTTCCGCTTATTTTTTGTCCATTATATAATATTGCACCATCTGAGATTTCATTTATTCTTATAATTGCTCTTCCTATTGTTGTTTTTCCTGAACCTGACTCACCTACAAGACCAAATGTTTCTCCTTTATAAATTTTAAAACTCACATCATCAACAGCTTTAAATTTATCCTTACCACTTCCAAAATTAATGGTAATATTCTGAACATCTAATAAAACTTCATTATTATGCTTCATATTTATTCTCCTCCCATAGATTAAATAATCTTTTAAGTGATTTTGGGTATTCAACTTTAGGTGCTCTTGGATCTAAAAGCCATGTTTTTGCTTTATGTGTTTTACTTACCTCAAAATATGGAGGAGCTATTTCAAAGTCTATTTTAAGAGCCCTTGGATTACGATATGCAAATGCATCTCCCTTTATTTCCTTATATAAATTAACCGGAGTACCATTTATTGAATAAAGTTCTTCCCCTTTTACGCCTAGCTGCGGCAACGATGATAACAATGCCCATGTATATGGATGCTTTGCATTATAGAATATTTCTTCTACAAGTCCAACTTCTACTATATCACCTGCATACATTACAGCAACGCGGTCTGCAACATTTGCTACAACTCCAAGATCATGTGTTATAAAAACTATTGTAAGCTTATATTGCTTTTGAATATTTTTAAGCAAATCAAGTATTTGAGCCTGCATAGTTACATCAAGTGCTGTTGTTGGTTCATCGCATATTAAAATCTTAGGATTACATCCAATAGCAATTGCTATAACAACCCTTTGTCTCATTCCACCTGAAAATTCATGTGGATACTGATTATATCGCTTTTCTGGATTTGCTATACCAACATCCTCTAAAAGTTCTATTGCAAGCCTTTTAGCTTCAGCTCCCTTTAATCCTCTGTGGAGTTCTATGGCTTCCTGTATCTGCTTTCCAACAACTTTAAGTGGATTCAATGATGTCATTGGATCTTGTGATACCATTGCAATTTCTTTTCCTCTTATAGCCTGCCACTCTTTATTGGTTTTAAATTTTGCTAAATCCATCCCCTTATACATTATACTCCCACTATTAATATATCCATTACTTTCAAGGAGTCCCATAAAAGTTTTTGTAAAAACAGACTTTCCTGAACCTGATTCTCCTACAATTGCAATGCTTTCTCCTTTATATAAATCAAGTGAAATGCCACGTATTGCATTAAGTACTCTTCCTCTTACTTTAAATTTTACATCTACTTCCTTAGCAGAAAGTATTATTTCTCTATCAGTATAATCAGCCATACATTATCCTCTCCCTATTTATGATTTTTTGGATCTGCTGAGTCTGCAAATGTATTTCCTATAACATAAAATGATATTGTTATTATTGAAATCACAATAGTTGGAAATACTAATTGATATCTAAGTGCTGGCGTCATCATAAGCATTCTGCCTTCATTAACCAAATTTCCAAGTGAAGGAATGCTTATTGGCAATCCAAGGCCTATATATGTTAAAAATACTTCTGATCCAATTGCACTCGGGATTGCAAGTGCAATTCTAAGCATTATAACAGATACTAAATAAGGCAGTAAATTCTTGAGTATTATTCTCATTGTTGGAGTTCCAAGACATCTAGAGGCTAAATTATATTCTCTGTCACGTATTATTATTATCTGATTTCGTACAAATCTAGCCATTTCCAGCCATCCAGTAAGACATAAAGCAAAAATCATAGTTCCAATACTAGGTCTAAATATGTAAGTCATAAGTATTAAAACTATTGTAGTTGGTATATTATCCACCACATTATATATTTCAGTAATAATTTTTTCTAAAGATTTCACATACCCCCAAAGTGCTCCAACTACTATTCCAACTATGGCTTCAACTGCTCCAACTACAAATCCAATTAATAAAGATGTACGCGTTCCACTCCATATTCTTGCCCATAAATCTTGTCCAATTGAATTTGTACCAAACCAATATTCTAAAGAAGGTGCCAAATTTTTATCTTGCATTTGTGTTTGTTCATTTAAATATATTGTTGTTGGAGATTTTTGCCCAGGAATAAGTGGTTGAATCATTGTAAATACAAGTATGCTTATAACTAATATAAGCAAAAACATAGCTACTTTATGCTGCTTAAACGAATTCCATGTTGACTTCCAATAAGAGTAATTTGAATATCCTGTTTTCTCAGCTTCTGTATTATCAAACTCTGCAAACTCAAACAAAGATTCTTCTATTTCATCACCAAATTTTCCCACCATTTTACCAGTAATACTCATTATCTTCCACCTCCGTTTCTTTGTAATTTTATACGTGGATCTGTTATAGACATAGCTATATCACCTAATACCAATCCTAAAATTCCAAGAGAAGAATAAATAATAACAAGCCCTTGAACTAATGGATTATCTTGCCTTTGTATTGCTTCAACAAGTAACCCGCCCATTCCCGGTATTGAATACAATGATTCTATATATATTGATCCTGCAATAGTATAAAGAATTAATGCTGGTAGATATTGCGCCATTGGCACAAATGCATTTCTTAACACATGATGAACCATTATATTTTTTTCACTAACACCTTTTGCTCTTGCAAGTTTTACATAATCACTATTCATCTCATCAACCATATATCGTCTCATCCACATAGCGTATGCTGCTATATTTCCAAGTGACATTGATATTAATGGTAATATCCAGCTTACAGGATTGCTCTTATCAAATAGCATAGGTAATTTACATACATCTGTTACATATAACTGAATTACAAGATAGTAAATGGCTGCTGGAACTGCATTTATAAAAACTATATATCCATTTCCCAATTTATCTAAAATGCTATTTTTACTTTTTGCCATCATTATTCCTAAAGATATTCCAACAACAAGTGATATTACAATAGATCCAAGTCCAAAATATAAAGAATACGGTATCTTATCCTTTAATATTTTACTTACCTTGACATCAGGTCTATATGTAATTGACTTTCCAAATTCTCCTTTAGCAAGATCCTTATAGAAGTTTCCAATTTGTACTGGCATTGGATCTCTAAGACCTAAGTTAGTTAATATTGTTTCCTTTTGAATTTCACTCATTTTATCAGCATTCGATCCTAAATAGCCTTCCTCAGGCATTAATCTTAGTAACATAAACACAACTGTTATTATCACAAATAGTGTAAATACTGATTGTGACAATCTTTTAAATAGATATTTTACCATCGCTAATTCCCCCATATTATTGTCTATTAAAATGGGGTACTGCAAAACTTTTGTAAAGTCTCACAATACCCATTCCTATATTCTATGCAGCCTTCTTTAATGCTTCAGTACGTTCGCTTTGCCATTTTTCTAAAGCTGCTTTATATTCTTCATTACTCATAGATTTTTCAAGCATTGTTTGTCCTTTAAACTTCTCAGAAATAACTCCAAATGGAGAGAATTGTGCATCAAATGGATTTAATTTAGATACTTCATAAGTTCCACCATTTACTGTATAAGGTATAACTAAAGCTTTATTTATTAAATAACTTTCAGCACTTGCAAATAATTCATAGCGTTTTTGTATATCAGTAGATTCTGCTTTAGCTTCATCAAGCATCTTTTCATATTCTTCTCCAACACCATTTTCTGCAAGCTCAGGCTTATTATACGAACCACCTGTTGCAAATGGATCTGAATATGTTTCTGGATCAGCATAGTCTGGTCCCCAGTTACATAATAATAATGCATAATTTCCTGCTCTTCTTACATCTTTTAAATATCCTGTAGGTGGCTTTGCCTCAATTTGCACATCTATAAAGTCAGTTCCAAGTGTTCTTTCTAATTGCTGTTCTACTACTTGTTCACGTTTTGCATTATCAGAAGTTCCTGAGTTATACGGCAACAATACTTTTACTGGGAATGTAACGCTTCCTTGTAATTCTTTCATAGCTTTTTCTTTAAATTCTTTAGCTGTATTTTCATCATATGAATCCCTATTGGTTACTTCTGCAAGCCCTCCAACTTGAGTATAATCAGTTCCTTTAATATCAACAAAATTTTTAGGAGTTATTGTATTTAACATTTGTGATTGTGGATCATATGGTTCTGAAACCATTATAGCTGCTTTTCTATCTAAAGCATGGAAAATTGCTTGTCTGAAATTCTCATTATTAACAGCTTTCTTCCAGTTTGCCGGTTCATATTCTTCTGAGAATTGTGGATCAAAATTAAAAGCATAGAAATATGAGTAAAATCCATTTTTTCTTTGATGAATTATGTCTTTTTTCTCATCAGATTTAAACCATTCTTCTACAAGATCCGAAGGTATTTGCTCTACATAATCTATTTCATTTCTTAAATACATTTCTGGAGCTAATGTAGAAGCTTCTTTGTTATATATTAATTTTATCCTCTTTATCTTTATATTATCCTTGTCCCAATACTTATCATTTGCTACATATACTCTGCTGCTTTGTGGTTCAAATGTATCAAATACATATCCTCCATTGTATAAAATATTTTCTGGATCTGTCCCAAATTCATCTCCCTTTTCTTCTAAGAACTTTCCATTTACAGGGAAGAAGCATACATAAGTAAGCATTGACAAGAAATATGGTGCTGGTTTTTCCAAAGTATACTGTAAAGTATACTTATCTACAGCTTTTACACCAACTTCATTAAAATCTGTGATTTCTCCACTATAAAATTTTTCACCATTTTTAATTATGCCTGCTGCAATATCAGCTGTTTCAGATTCATTTTTATTGTTAAGTACATATTTTAGTGAATCTACAAAATCTTGAGCTTCAACATCAGCATATTCATCTCCATCTTTTGTAACCCACTTAACACCTTCTCGTATTTTAAATGTCCATACAGTGTTATCTTCATTTGCACTCCATTCAGTTGCAAGGCAAGGTTTAACTACTCCATACTTATCATATTCAACTAATGTATCAACCATATTGGCTAATGCCCCAAATTCATTTGTTTCTGCTGTTTTTAAATAATTTAATGTTTTAATTTCTTCAGAGTAAACTTGCCTATACTCTGCATTGTCTCCATCTGCACTACTTCCGCTATTAGAACCGCACCCTAATACACTTGTACTTAATAAAACTGTTGAAATAGCCATTGATATTAAACGTTTAAATAAGCTTTTTTTCATTTATATGTCCCCCTTACTTTTGTATAAAAAAATCATCATACTCTCTAAAAATAATCATAGTATAAAACCATTATTTTTATACTGATAAGTATTTAGTAGTAAAGCATGATGACCTCATTGCCATATTTTTAATAATGTATGTTAATATTTGATATTTTTTTAATATATTTTATATTTTGTTATAATTATATCACAAAATATTTTTTTGTAAATTATTTTTTCATTTTATTTCTTCTAAGTTAAAAAATGAATTATTCTTAAAATCTCATAGTAATTATTAGTATTAAATGTCACTGATCTTGGTTCTTTATATTCTGCACCTGGATAAAATGAATATCTATATGCACATTTATGATCTTTATATTCTATTTCTAATTGAAATTCTTCTGGCAATTTAACTTTCTTTAAATTCAAATCACCTTCTAAAGCTTCTTTAACTAATTTTTCTGTTTCAGTTACAGCCATCTTTGGATTCATATTTATAGTTGCTCCTCCTAAGCCATCTTTCACTCCAAGAGTAACTATTTGCGGGTTCACTTCTTTTACTTTTTGTGTAAGTCCGATATCTCCGCTTACAAACACAACAGGAACATCAAATAAGGCAGCTGCATATGTATTAAGTAAAAATTCACTTACATATTCTCCATTTAATTTAATAGACGATACTTCTGATATGCTCATTGTATGAGCTAATGGATTGCTTATTGTTCCTGCTGCATTATGATAACCAATAAATATTGCTGCATCAAAACTTTCATCTATTCCTCCAACCATTGATAGAGGATCACCAGTCCAGCCCCTAATTAATCTGGCCTTCTCTGGAAGTTCATCCATATCTATATTTCTTGCACTATCATGAGCATCTTTTATTATTATTTCATCTGCACCTGCTGAAATAGCACCATTTGTAGCAGCAACAACTTCTTTTGTCATTTGCTTTGCAAATTGCTCCCAGTCTGGAAGATTTTTTTCTGTTTCATTCCAATGAGTAGTTCCTGTTATTCCTTCAATATCACCACTTATATATACTTTCATCTTGCACCTCCACTTTTATATATTTTTATAATAATCATAAACTTCCTTAGAAATTTTGCCTATTATTTCATATGCATCCTTATTCTTTTTTACATCATGAACAAAAATGCCAATAAAATAATTATGATTCTTAGTATAAAATATGCCAACATCATTATTTAACTTATCAAGTTCGCCAGTCTTATTAGCTAATGTTACATTATCTCTTATATATCTTTTCAGCATAAAGTTATCTCTTTGATTTTTTAGTATATCTATTGCTTTTAAACTCATTTCAGAACTTATTAAAACTCCTCTATATAAACCTTCCATAGCTATCAGCATATCATTTAAGGATGTATAATTATTTCTTCCATATTCTATAGCCTTAAAATCCATCATTTTTCTTTCAAGTAGTGTATTTTTCATGTTAAGCTTCTTGATTCTATCATTTATATTTTCTAATCCAAGTATATCAATCAATACATTAGTAGCTGTATTATCACTACTTATAATCATCCATTCTATTAGTTCTTCAAAAGTGCATTCCTTAAGGTCTTGTTCTGTAATAACGCTGAAATCAACTTTATTATCATCACCTATATTAAATTTATCATCTAAATTTATTTCTCCTAAATCAACTCTTGATAATGCTTCAATCATAATTGGAACTTTTATTATGCTTGCTGATACATATTTTTTATCTTCGTTATATTTAAAAATCACTTTATCTTCTTTTAAATCCTTAACTAATACAGCTATATCTGCACTAGAATTTTTAATAATATGATTTATTCTGTTAGTAAGCATTGTTTATCTATAGCCACCTTATCTCCAAAACCTATTCCAAAGTTTTCACTCATTTTAATGTTCTTTCCATTAAATATAGGACCACCACTTACAGGATCTATTTTACAAAGGGCTGGTCCATCTAAATCAACCATTGTAATTACTTTTCTTGCAGCACCAAGATTAGCTGCTGCACTTACACTTATTTTGCTTTCAAGCATACATCCAATCATACATTCAACTCCATAAATATCTGCAATATCACAAATCTTTAGAGCATTATATATGCCACCAGTTTTCATAAGCTTTATATTTATTAAGTCAGCTGCACCTTCTTCAATTATTTTCACAGCATCTAATGGAGAGAATACACTTTCATCTGCTAAAATTCTTGTGCTAGTATTATTGGTTACATATTTCATGCCTTCAATATCATGATATTTAACTGGCTGCTCTACTAAATCAATATCAAGATTTCTATCTTCTAAAGCATTTATTATTTTAACGGCCTGCTTACTTGTCCACCCTTGATTAGCATCAACTCTAAGCTTTATTTCTTTTCCCACTGCTTTTCTTATTTCTGTTATTCTTTCAATATCCTTTTCTCCCTCTTTGCCAACCTTTATTTTTAATATATCGAATCCATCATTTACTGCTTTTATACTATCACTAACCATTTCTTCTACACTATTTACACTTATAGTTATGTCTGTTGTAATTTCATTCCTATATCCACCTATAACCTTATATAAAGGTGATTTAATATTCTTAGAATATAAATCGTATATTGCCATATCTACAGCTGCTTTTGCACTTGTATTTTTTAATATGCATCCATGCATTTTTTCCATTATTATTTCAATACTATCTATCTCAATCCCAACAATAGCCGGTTTTATATAGTTTAATATTGCACTCTTTATAGATTCCTTTGTTTCACCTGTTATTACTGCTGTGGGTGCCGCCTCACCATATCCTATTTCACCGGTATCTGAAATTACTTTCACAATTATATCATTAACACATTCTACAGTTCTTAATGCGGTCTTAAACGGTGTTACTAATGGTACTGAAATTTCAGCTACTTCAATATTCTTTATAATCATTACTTTTCCCCCAATACGTCTTTATATTATAAATTTATCATTATCAATTTTAGCAAAAGCTCCCATTGGAATTGTCATTGTAGGTGTACTGTGCCCACAGGCTATATTACAAATTGTTGGCTTGTTCTCTGTTACAATAAGCTGTTTAAATATTTCATTTAATTCAAGACTATTTTCTTTATTTTCTGCTTCGCATCTTGTCCATTGTCCTAGGATTATTCCCACTGCATCTTTAAATTTTCCACTTTGCTTTAACTGTAGCAGCATCCTATCTATTCTATAAGGAACTTCATCAACATCCTCTAAGAACAAAATCTTTCCTTTAGTATTTACTTCATATTTTGTACCAAGTGATGAAGCAAGTAATGTGAGATTTCCTCCAGTAATCCTTCCTTCTGCATTTCCTTTTACAAGGGTTTCAATCTTCTGATCTTTTGGATTTTCCATTATTCCTAAAGAATCATTACAGAAGATATTTCTTTTAAAAAAACTCATTGTATATTCATCTACGCCTTCATAAAACTCAGATGCAGGCATTGGTGCATGAAATGTAATAAGATTACATTTTTGATTAAATGCAACATGAAGCGCAGTTATATCACTATATCCAGCAAAAACCTTCGGATTTTTTCTTATGGTTTTATAATCTAATAAATCTAAAATTCTGGCAGAACCATATCCACCTCTCATAGCAAAAATACCTTTTATGCTTTTATCAGCAAACATCATATTAATATCGTCAGCACGAATCGTATCCTCTCCTGCTAAAAATCCATTTTTTGATGTACAACTTTTCCCAACAACTGCTTCAAGTCCTAATGCTTCTACTGCATTAATTGCCGGTTTTATTCTTTCATCAGCAACTGGACTTGATGGAGCTATTAATGCTATTTTATCACCTTTTTTTAATGGCACTGGATGTATCATTTTTTTCTTTCCCCCTTTAGAGATAAAATATTAAAGACAAAAATTATATAATATACTTCTATTTAATTTTTCCTTTTAAAGCTATAAATTCATCAAATATCATTCTACTGACTTTTCCACCATAGACAGTTGCATCATGATTTGCATAATACAAGCTATCATGGAATTCTTTATTAAACATTACTATTACATATGGGCCATATGGAGTAAACACTAATCCCCCATCATTTCTACATGCATCCATGCTTCCGCTCTTTGACGCAACATATATAAGTTCTTCCTCACCAGTATCTTCACTATCTAAATAATATTGTGGAAAATCTCTTACTATCATGCTGTTATAATGCTGCATTTTAAATATATCTAACATTTTATTTGATGCCTCTTCACTTATAAGCTCTTTTTTAGCAATCAATTCAAATAATCTACCATAATCTCTTGGCGTTGTTGTTCCTAACTTATCATATTTCTCAAAATCTATTTTGTTGTGAAGTATTGTATCTTTAAATCCAAGTTCCTGTATTGTTTTATTTATGTGATCAATTCCTAAATAGTCTATTAATATATTTGTTGCAACATTGTCACTAACTATTATCATAAGCTTAGCAAAATTTATTGCAGTCATCTCTACTCCTTCATCTAAAGATTGAATAACCCCACTTCCGTTTATATAATTTTTCTTTGTATATTTAAGCTTTTCGTATAAATCTTTTGTTCCATTTTCCACCTGGCTAAATAGATCTGCTAGAATAAAAGACTTAATACAACTTGCAGTTTCAAATTTTTCGTCAGCCCCTATTTCAATTGTATTTCCTTTAAAATCATTTACATATACACACATTTTTCCTGCATAACTTATTAATTCAGCTTCTATTCTTGCTTCTAATGATAACTTGTCCACATTACAGCCCCCAATACATTTATCCTATTTTAAATTTATTTAATAAAAAAATCCATAAAAACAAGACATAATTTTGACTTCGTTGTCTAGTTTTATGGATTTTATTACTATATCTACTAATTAATATTATAGTTTGTATATATTTTTTTACAAGTAGTAATTTTACAATTACTTTATATATTATTTAAGTTTTTCTAAAACAGATTCACCTATTGTATTTTCTGGCATCTTAACTTCAAAGTTTTCTGCTATTGTTGCTGCTATTGCTGCAAAGCTCTTACTTGTTTCTAATTGTCCATGATTCTTCATAGATGGTGAGTATGCTAAGAATGGAACATATTCACGAGTATGATCTGATCCCTTATAAGTTGGATCATTTCCATGGTCAGCTGTGATTATTAATAAATCATCTTCTTTTAAATTTTCTAAAACTTTTCCTAAGTTTACATCAAATTTTTCTAATTCTTCTGCATAACCTTGTGGATTCCTTCTATGTCCCCATAAAGCATCGAAATCTACTAAGTTTACAAAACATAAACCTGTAAAATCTTTATTCATTATTTCTAATGTTTGCTCCATTCCATGAACTGAGCTCTTTGATTTATGAGTTTCTGTAACACCTTCACCATCAAAAATATCATTTATTTTTCCTACAGCAATCACATCAAAATTATTTTCTTTTAGTGTGTTCAGTATAGTTTTTCCATATGGCTTTAGAGCATAATCATGTCTGTTACTAGTACGCTTAAAACCTTCTTCTTTATTTCCTAAATACGGTCTTGCAATTACTCTTCCAACTTTCCATTCATCTTTAAGAGTTAATTCTCTTGCAATTTCACAGCATCTATAAAGTTCATCTAATCCAAAAGTTTCTTCATGGCCACAGATTTGCAGAACTGAATCAGCTGAAGTATAAACTATCATATCACCTGTTTTCATTTGATGATCTGCAAGTTCATCTAATATTTCTGTACCACTTGCACTCTTGTTTCCTACTATTTTATGTCCTGTTCTTTTTTCTAATTCATCTAAAAGTTCTTTTGGAAAACCTGTATCAGTAAATGTTTGGAATGGCTTAATTATATGAAGTCCCATCATTTCCCAATGTCCTGTCATTGTATCCTTTCCGACACTTGCTTCTTTCATCTTCATTTGATATCCAAGTGGAGTATCAACCTTTTCTACATGCTTTATTGGATGAAGATTAGCTATTCCCATCTTTTGTAGATTAGGTATTTCAAATTTGTCCACAGATTCTGCTATATGACCTAAAGTATCCACATTTATATCGCCATACTCTTTTGCATCTTCCATTTCTCCTACACCTAATGAATCTATAACTATAGTAAATATTCTCTTATACTTTTTCATATTTTAATTCCTTTCTTGTTTTAAATAATCTATATTGCTATGTTTAGCATTTATTTATTTCTCCTCAATTATACAATAAATCACTTAATTATTTTATATTTTTAGTAGAAATCTGTATTTAATTTTAATACTTTTCATCATATTATATAAATTTTTTACTATTAATTTGTTAATTTTCTTCGAAATATTTCAATAAAACTTTCACAATTTTATTATTTTCAAATTATAACCCTATTATAGTTAATATATTATTATTTCTATTACCATATTATAAATAATAACAAAGACGCAACATATTTATTGTTACGCCTTTTTCTAAGAAGAAGATATTATTAATTTAAAATATCTAGCTTAAATTAATATTATACATATTTTATTTATATATAGAACTATTTTCTTAATTCTAAAAGTTTAGTTTTTAATTGTTCCTCAATATTTTGAAGTTCTGCTTCTGCAGCTTTACGTTTTTCTCTACCTTCAATTTGTATCTTAAGAACTTCATCAAGAGTTGTAATAAGTGATTCATTTGTTGTTTTTAAAGTTTCTATATCAACTATTCCACGTTCAGAAGCTTTTGCAGTTTCTATTGTTGACATTTTAAGTGTTTCTGCATTTTTTCTTAAAAGCTCGTTTGTCATATTTGTTACTTCATTTTGTACTTTTGCTGCATTGCTAGAATGGGCAACTCCAAGTGCTAATACAATTTGACTCTTCCAAAGCGGTATTGTATTTACAATTGTAGATTGTATCTTTTCTGACATTAATGAATCATTGTTTTGAATTAATCTTATTTGTGGTGCCATTTGAAGTGAAATCATTCTTGTAAGTTCTAAATCATGTATTTTCTTTTCAAATCTATCGCAAAGAGATACAAAGTCATTTGTTGCTTGTGCATCTTCTGGAAGTCCACTAGCTTGCGCTCTTTCTACTAGTTTTGGTAGTTCTTCTTGTTGCAATTTATTGAGCTTCTTTTTACCAGCTAGGATATACATAGAAAGCTCTTTAAAATATACTTTATTTATTTCATACATCTTATCAAGCATAGCAATATCTTTCAAAAGCTGTACTTGATGTTTTTCAAGCATTGTACAAATTTTGCTTACATTACCGTCTACCTTATCATATTTTGCTTTCATTTGAGAAAACTTTTCTACTGGTTTTTTAAATATACCTAAGAATCCTTTTTTTTCATCTGTAGCTTCGAAAGTTTTAAGTTCATTTACTACATTTGAAAGCATTTCTCCTACTTCACCTAAGTCTTTAGTTTTTACATTACTTAAAGCTGTTTCAGAAAAATCTGCAATTTTCTTTTGAGCTCCTACTCCATATTGCAAAATTGAATTTGAATTATTTATGTCAATTTTTTCTACAAAATCATCTACCATCTTTTTTTCTTCTTCTGTAAGATAACTTTCGTCAAGTACATCCTTCTCTGTAACTTCTTCATTTTTCTTTATTATTGAAGCTACTGATTCATCTTCAAAAGGTTCAAACGATAAACTTGGAACAACATTTATATCTTCTTTAAATTCATCTTTCACTTTAGTGTCCTCCTTTATTTTTCATTCATATCTTTTTCAAAATCATTTTTAGTTAATCCTTCTTGTTTAAATAGAGTTTCGAGCACAGAAATATCTGAAGAAATATCTAAAACAACATCTTCAAACATGTCATCTAATAAATTTTCAAAAGCAGTATTTATAAGATTGATACTCTTTTCAATTTCATTTTTAGCCGTTTTAATATTTTCGCCTTGCACTAATTGTTCATTTAATTCTTTATATGATGTAACCAATTTTAATGTTATTGGCAAATAATGATTTGTAAATTTACTAACATCAGATAATTTATTAGGATTTTTTTCAATATATTTAAATATTTCTGCCACTATTTTCTCTAACCTATATAATTTGTTGGATATGTTTTCCTCGGGAAGACAATCATTTATTTTTCTTATCTGCTTAATATAGTAATTCCCATTTTCTATTATTTCTCTTAATTCTTTCTTTTGAGGATCATTCATTTCTTCTTTTAATTCTTCATTTCTTCTTTCTTCTTCTTCTTCTTTACGCAACTTTAATGCTTCTTGTGAATTTAAATAATTTTGATACACTTCATTAGTTAACATAAAATAAGTCTCTTCTTTATCTATATGTCCTTCTAAAAACATACCTTTGTGTATCATTTTTTCTAAATCTTTAACAACGTATTTCTCTGACTTGCTAACTGAATCTCCTAATTCTTTAATTAAACAATAGCTTCGTCCTTTTAAACAATGTACATATTTCCTGAAGCGTTTTATTCTTTTTCTTAAACTTGCTCCTCTAAATGTCATAAATATACTTCCAGTAAAAAAAGCCAATAATACTCCTAAACTTATACTGCTAAGTATAGAAAAACTATTCCATATAGAACTAAATACTGAAAATACAATTAATTGAATTGCAAAAATCACACTGCCAATTGTCCCCAAGGTCATATAAACTATCCCTGATACTTTTCCTTTTGGCTTTTTGCAAATATATACTTGTTTATTCTTTATATGTTTTTGTGTTACATTAATATTTGTTTTTAAATCTTCCATATTTCTATTAAAATTTTCTGATGCTCTTTTAAAACTTGTTTTTACATCATTTAAAGTACTTTCTGTTTTTTCATAAACATTATTTTTTATTCCTGTAAAATCTATAGAATTGAATGCATTTTCCACTGTAACTCTTATTTGTTCTTCTAAATCAGAAAAATCTTTTCTATCCATTATTTATGCCTCCAAGACTTTTTATCTCATGAAAAATATAATAGACCAATTATATTTTATCATCTTAATTATATATCATCTTCAAATGAATTACAATTTATCACAGGTTTATCTATATTATGAATGTTTAATTACTCTTATTAATCGAATTCAATATAAATTTCGAATTCTTATATTCTTATATTCCTAAAAATATAAAAATAAAAATCCCTATATTCTCATATTGCCCCAAATATAAGACTATATATTTTTACTTGTATTATTATTTATTACTTTAACGTTACATCAATTATTAAAATACTCTTTGTAACGTTACTGGATTACATAAAATCATGTTACAATATTTATATCTTTTTCTCTAATATTTGCTTAATAATATATATTTATTGTTTGATTAGAAATTGTTATCTATTTAAATACCACAACAACATATAATTAATCTTTATATACTTATTACTCATAATTTTATTAATAAATAGATTTGTTTAATCAAAAAAAAGCTATTGCACTAGATGGATTAACATCAGTTAACAATAGCTTATCTTTATATATAATAGGGTTTTAATTTAAAATTAATTCAACATCATCAATTTGTAAGTTTGTCATATCTGCTGAATCTTGTATAAATGAAATTAATAAATTACCATTAGTGACATTGACATCTGCTGATATTTCCACATATGAATCTCCATGTGGAATTTTCACTTCAATTGGTTCTCCACCATAATTTGATATTTCTAATTTTGAAGATGTAGGAACTCCTGTATTTTGTTTAACTTTTGCCTTTATTGTATAACTTCCATTTTCTAATTCAGTTACTTTTTGTTGTAGCTTTTGCTTTCCTTGTCCCCAAAAATAACATTTATATTTTCCCGAATTAGCATCTTCGTCATTAACTCCAAATCCATCTTCAATGGCAGCTGTCCAACCTGTTGAATCTCCTGTCTCAAAGTCACCATTTGTTATTTTGCCAATTGATTCAGATATATTATCTATATTCGAAGTTTCCCCCTTCTTTACTGTCTTTTCTTCTTTTGATATTACTTTTCCATTTTCATCTACCAATTGAATATCATCAATTTGTAGATTTGCTTCACCATTTAAACTTGAAGTGTAGTTAAAAGCTATATTTAGCTTTCCATCCTTAACCTCAACACATCCTTCTATCTTCTGATAATCTTTAGTATGTTTAATATTAATTTTTTCAGTTTTATCACCTGTTGTTAATTCCATATCTGCATAATCTGGTATACCTGTATTTTGTTTTACCATAGCTGTAACAGTATATTTTCCATTTTTTAATCCAGTTACTGTTTGATCAATTTTTTGTGTATAAGGCTCCTTACCATAGAAAAATAATTTATTATTTCCTGATGCTGAATCCGATGAATCTATTCCATATTTATTACCTGTTATAGTCCATCCTAGGCTTCCATCTTCAAAACCTGGATTAGTTATTTTTCCTTCACTACCTGTTATATCATTATTAGTGTCAATAGTTTCAGAATTTGCTTTAGTTAAATAGATCATATTCCAATATTCCAATGATGGAACAGTAAATTCTATATAGCTACCATCATCATCACTACCTTTTGTGAATTGTAAATTTTGTGATATACAATCATTTATATCAGGTGATGCAATTGAAACACTCTGAATACTTTGATCTGTATAGTATTTAACTGCAAAGTTTTCTACTTTTTTAGGGGTAGATTTTATTCCATCTGCACATCTCCAGCCATTATCGTAAACTCCTAAAAGGTTTATCATTTGAATAACATCATAATTAGAATCTTTTTTGCTATATGTCCATATTTTATTAGCTTCACCTGTTCTGCTGTTTTCATATCCATTTACTTTAATTTCATTACTGCTATTTATTTGCCCATCTCTTAATAGATTTTCATAAGCCACAATAAAATCATAATACTTTCTTTCTCTAGCCTTTAATTCCTCATTCATTACAACATTTTTATTCGGGAAGTACTCTTGTGTAAGCATTCTTGTATCATCCCCAAGCTCAAGTCTTGACCCACCTGCTGCAAATACTGACGCACCTGTAAGTAATACTGATGAAGTATTAAAAGTACCAGGATTTTCTTCACTGTGCTTATTTGCAACATTATAGTTCATATATGCAGGTACTATTAATGACTTGCCTTTTGTTTCCATTCTAGCTTGATCTACAACTCCTTTTAAAGAATTATAAGTTGGGAATCCATCCCAATCCCAAATTTCTGTGTATACTCCATCTACATTACTAGTATTTACCTGTTCATGTCCCTTTCCACCAACAGGATTCATAATTATATATTTATTTGGGAAATTCTCTTTAGCTGTATTTAAAAATTCTTTAAAGGTTTCTGTTATTGATACAGGTGTTCCATCAGCTCTATAAACAGTTCCGAAATCCCCTACTGTATCCATATGCCACCCATCAAAATCAAAGGCTTCAAATACTTCCTTTTCTCTTGCAAAAAGATAATCCTGCCATTCTTTGTTTAATGGATCCATAAAATAAAGTGCATCTGTTTCCCATCCGCTAGGCATTCCCATTGTCCATTGTTCTCCATCAATTCCACTTGGGTCTTTATAAAGTCCCCATTCCTTCTTTACTCCAGTTCCATCCTTATAGTAATTTTGAGTAGCTCCATATATTAAATTATATTGCATTGATGCCATTCCAACATTATGACCATTTTCTATATATCCATCAATTGTTGACTTATATACATCATGTTGTGATAAATCCTTCCACTTTGGATCAACATTTGATACTTCACCTGCTACTGGATCATGATGTTTATCCTGCCAATCATAGTACTGTATTCCATTTATGTGGAATTTTTTCAATTGATTTATTATATCTTTTGTATTTACATCTTTTCCGTAGTTAGTTACATATCCATACCTTGGGAATTTCAACCAATTTGATGACACATCTACTGCTGTTGATGATCTTTCTATAACTTTTCCATTTGCATCTTTAGATGTTATTTCTATTAGATAGCCTTTATAGTCATCATTTGGAGTTGTCCAACTCAGTGTTAAATCTTTAGTCTGCTTATTTTTAATTGAAAAACTTTCTTTTATTATGTCACCAACTTGCTTATCTAAATGTTTTACTACTAACTCTATAGTTCCATTTTTAATTTCATTTCCAGTATAATTAACCAATTCAATATTTATATTTACAGTTGCCCCTGGATCATACATTGATTTGTCTGTATACACATCATATAGCAAAGTTTTCTGATTAAACACGTCTTTCCCAGAAGTATTAACTACAGGAAGTTTAATAAAATTTGAATCTGCATATGCAATATTAGGTATAGTACAAAAAGTTGATATAATTGTTGTGGATACAAGTGTTAAACTGCATAAAATTTTTATTTTTTTTCTCAAATTCTTCATAATTCTGCCTCCATTTTAAACTAAAGTACCATCACTTCCAATTTTATAACCATTAATAATGGTGTTAGTTAACATTCTTCCACTTCCATCTAAATAATACCATTTTTTATTATATTTTAACCAACCTATACTCATCTCACCATCAGTCCCCAAATGATACCAATTTTTAGAATCATTTACCCAACCAATTGCCATTTCTCCTAATTCATTAAAATAGTACCAGCTTCCATTTATATTTTTCCACTTAATTGCCATACTTCCATCTGATTGTAGATAATACCATTTACCATTTATATTTTTCCATCCAACAACCATACTTCCATCCGGTTGGAGATAATACCACTTATTACTTAAATTTTTCCATCCTGTCTCCATAATTCCATTTTCATTAATTAAATACCATTTTTCATTTACCTTAATCCAAGAATTTTTTATTTGATTTCCATTTTCATCAAAATATTTCCATCCCTGTTTAGTTTCAAGCCATCCTTTTGCAATATTTACTTCATAATCTGATTCATCAAAGTTTTTTTCTTCTGATTCAGTACCATCATTATCTACATTACTATCTTTTTCATACTCATTAATATTAGTTACATAAACATACTCATCATTTCCATCATCGCCCCAAGCTACTAAATTAGACTTATTATAGACATCTAAATTATTTATTTCTAAAGGAACTACAAATTCTTCATTAAATCCAGATCCATTAAGTTTATATATTCGCTTTAATCCAAGTACCCATAATTCTCCTTCTGAATCTATTGAATAATATGGTTTCATTAAATTTCTAATTTCATCAGCATCTGTAGTTTCTATTTTTCTATTTTTCAATCTTGTAGAAACAGAAGGATCACAAACTTTACTTATTTTATTTCTGCTAACTCCTAAAACGTTATCTCTATTAGTTTGAAAATTTACTTGAATACACTGTATTTCATTTTTCTTATTCTCACCATCTTTGTTAAACCTTATAATATACAAATTTTCGTTTTTGGCAAATATATCTAAGTTATACCAGTCATCATTTATTTTAGGCTGAATCCATGATTTAAAATCTGATTCTCCATTCATTTCATAAGCATCAACTTGCTTAGGTACATATGCCTCATCAACTTTCTTACCTAAAGATTTAGATATTTTTAAAATATATTCTTTGCTATTTTCACCATCTGCATAAACTACATCTATATCTCTATCTGCTGAAAATTCTACATTAACCCTAGCATATACATAAGTTGAGTCTTGTGCTAAAATATCTAAACTTTTTAAAGTTGCTGTAATGTTTTCTTCTCCATATTTTTCTCCAAATTTTTCAATATTAGCTATTTTAGTCTTTCCATCAACTTTATATATAAATTTAATATTTGCATAACTTGAAATATCCATATACTTTCCTAAATTATTTACAATTCCATAATATACAGGTAAATCACTTTCTATAGATAATCTAGAAGAGTTACCGTACAATCTTGCATCTACAAAATCATTATTTATTTCCACTGCTTCTGGTGATGTAAACACACTACTATTTTGAGTATCTAATACTTCAGGATTTTCAGGAATGTTATCAACAGTTGTTTTCTTTGTTGTTATTGAA
>ENA-OXEC01000144-OXEC01000144.1-human-gut-metagenome-genome-assembly--contig:-NODE-144-length-48136-cov-46.6634_pt1 | contig 48136 bp, 47 predicted proteins | sample MGYA00249351_ERZ652235 | MGnify/ENA primary metagenome ERZ652235 (study PRJEB26925, sample SAMN05826906) | human gut metagenome | biome: ENVO:2100002; feature: ENVO:00000062; material: ENVO:00002003...
GAATAAGCGAATAAGTAAATATATATTCTTAGGAATATATATTTACTTATTAATTTTATATTTATTTATAAAGATTGCATTTATGTAATATAAAATGGAATAAATATTCACTATAAATAATTCAATTACAAATTAACATCATAATTAGATATTTATTAAATTCATAATAATATATCAATGAGATTAATAATTTTCAGAAATAAATTTATTAATAAATTATTCCTAAATATATAAAATGTGTTATAATATTATAAAATATTTAAAATTGGGGGGCATTTTTTTATGTCAAGAGTGTATAATTTTGCAGCAGGACCAGCTGTTTTACCAGAAGAGGTTCTAAAAGAAGCAGCAGCAGAAATGTTAGATTACAAAGGAACTGGAATGTCAGTAATGGAAATGAGCCATCGTTCTAAGGCTTTCGAAGAAATCATTCAAGACGCTGAACAAGATTTAAGGGATTTAATGAACATTCCTGATAACTACAAAGTATTATTTCTTCAAGGTGGAGGATCAACACAATTTGCAATGATTCCAATGAACTTAATGAAGAATAGAGTTGCAGATTTCATTATAACAGGGCAATGGGCAAAAAAAGCAGCAGCAGAAGCAAAAAAATATGGTAAAGTAAATGAATTAGCATCTTCAGCAGATAAGACTTTTTCATATATTCCAGACTTAACAAAGATAGAAGTTAGCGATGATGCAGATTATGTATACATTTGTCACAACAATACAATTTATGGAACTACATATCATAATCTTCCTGATACTAAAGGTAAGATTTTAGTTGCAGATATGTCATCTGATATATTATCTGAACCAATAGATGTAACTAAGTATGGATTAATCTTTGCTGGAGTTCAAAAAAATATTGGACCAGCTGGTACAGTAGTTGTAATAATTCGTGAAGATTTAATTACAGAAGATGTACTTGAAGGTACTCCAACAATGCTTCAATATAAAATCCATGCAGATAATAAATCTTTATATAACACACCACCAGCTTATGGTATATACATTTGTGGAAAGGTATTTAAACACCTTAAGAAACTTGGTGGCTTAGAAGCTATGAAGAAGAGAAATGAAGAAAAAGCTAAGATTCTTTATGATTATCTTGATTCAAGTGAATTATTCAAAGGTACAGTTGTAAAAGAAGATCGTTCTTTAATGAATGTACCATTTGTAACAGGTAATGAAGAATTAGATGCTAAATTTGTAAAAGAAGCTAAAGCAGCTGGAATTGAAAACATCAAAGGACATAGAACTGTTGGTGGTATGAGAGCAAGTATCTACAATGCTATGCCAATAGAAGGTGTTCAATATTTAGTTGACTTTATGAAGAAATTCGAAGCTGAAAATAAATAACCATTAGAGTTTAGTGGTAGACAATCGAAATAGAGCTCACAATTATGCTTGCTTGGCAGAAACTGTGAGCTCTATTTCTTTGCATCATCTAAACCCATTTGTTAGTTTTATAAGTGGGAAGAAATCTATATAAGTTAAATGAATAGTAGATTTTAAGACAATTAATAAAAGTGAATCAAATAAAGAATTAATAACTCTCACATTAATAATTAAGAATTAATGTGAGAGTTATTTATATGGAACTAATCACAAAGTATTACTTAATTTTACAGTTACAAATGACATTGAGAGTTACAAATGACATACGGTATTATCCATGACTATAGTGCTAAGAAGCATTGATTAAAACGATATCAGAATATAAAATGTGAGTATAGAAAATAAACGGCCGTTAATTAATAGAAATTAAGAATCTATATTTACTTTAAAATAAATTAGAATTTCATTAAATTGAAGTTAGTAGGAGTGATTATTATGAAAAGATATAATGTTGTTATTGTTGGAGGAGGAAGTACTTTTACACCAGGTTTCTTAAAATCATTTTGCAGATTAAAAGAAGAATTTCCACTTAATAAATTAGTTTTATTTGATATAGATGCTGAAAGACAAGAACCAATTGGAGAGTTTGGAAAAATATTAATGAAGGAAAAATATCCTGAAGTTGAATTCAATTATACTACAGATGTTGCAGAGGCTTATACTGATATGGATTTTGTATTCATGCAAATGCGTGTTGGTGGACTTCCAATGAGAGCACAAGATGAACATATTCCATTAAGTATGGGACTTATAGGACAAGAAACTTGTGGAGCAGGTGGAATGGCTTATGGATTAAGATCAACAAGAGAAATGATAAAAGCAATTTATGACATAAGAAAATATGCTCCAAATGCATGGGTACTTAATTACTCTAACCCAGCAGCAATTGTTGCAGAAGCATTAAGAAGAGAGTTTCCAGATGATAAGAGAATTTTAAATATATGTGACCAGCCAGAAAATGTTGTTCGCTCTTGCAGTCGTCTATTAGGTTGTGACTGGGAATCATTAGATCCTGTTTATTTTGGATTAAACCACTATGGATGGTTTACTCATATATATGATAAAGCTACAGGTGAAGATTTACTTCCTAAACTAAAAGAATTAATAAAAGAAAGAGGATTCTTACCACAAGATGCCGAGCAAAGAGATAAATCTTGGTTAGACACTTATGGAATGGTTCAAACAATAATGGAGGACTTCCCAGATTATTTACCAAATACCTATGATCAATATTATTTATATCCAGATTACAAGGTTTCTCACCTTGATCCAAACTTCACAAGAGCTGATGAAGTTATGGCTAATAGAGAAAAACGTGTATTCAATGAATGTAGAGAAGTAATCGCAGCTGGAACAACAGAAGGAAAGGTTAAAATTGAAAGTGATGCTCATGCTGAAATGATGATTGAAGTAGCACAATCAATTGCTTATAACCAAAATAGAAGATATATAATAATTACAGAAAATAATGGAGCAATAAATAATATGCAAGATGATGCTATGGTAGAAGTAGTTGCTGAGCTTGGAATAAATGGACCAAGACCTATGGGCGTTGGAAATATACCTCAATTCTATTTAGGATTATTAGTGAATCAAGTATCATGTGAAAAGTTATTAATAGATGCTTATTATGAAGAATCTTATACTAAAGCACTTCAGGCATTTACTTTAAATAGATTAATAAACGATGCTAAAAAGGCAAGAAAAGTATTAGATGCGTTAATTGAAGCAAATAAAGGCTACTGGCCAGAACTTAAATAATATCTAAAAGTAATATTATTCAATATTTATACTAACAGTACTTTAAGAAAGGTAATTTAACAATATATACAGATTTATTAAAACTATAATAACCACTTATATTTAGTATATTGAAATATTATCATATATTAATTTGAAATCTATGCTATCATAATCTCATGATATAAATTTTATATAAGATATTTTAATAGTAAATTTGTATATAAGTTAATATTACCTTTCCATATGTATTAAGAATTTTTGTAGTGAATCATAGATGATAAATTATAGTATTAAAATAAATTTAGAAAAGAGGAATGGATATGGGTAAGCAAAATAAAGTGATGGATTTCTTTTCTGCACTTGGCAGAAGCTTAATGTTACCGATTGCAACTTTAGCAGCTGCTGGTCTGTTATTAGGATTAACTTCTGCGTTATTAAAACCTCAAATTCAAGAGGTACTTCCATTTTTACAGATAACAGGCGTTTCATATTTTATAACAGCTATAAAAACGATTACTGCAACTGTATTTGGAATGATTCCGGTATTATTTTCAATTTGTATAGCCTTTGGATTGGCTAAAGAAGAAAAAGAAATTGCAGCATTTGCAGGATTTATAGGGTATTATGTTTTCTTATTAAGTGCATCATTAATTATTGGATCAGGATTTTTTGACTTTAGTGCATTAAAAATGGCAAGTATTCTAGGTGTGGCAGATACAATAGAAATGGGAGCATTTGCAGGTATGCTGACTGGTATATTAACAGCAGTACTTCATAATAAGTTTTATAACGTTGAATTTCCAGTTGCTATTGCATTCTATGGTGGCAAAAGATTTGTTGCTATAGTAGTTATTGGTGCAATGACTGTTTTAGGACAAGTGATTCCATTTGTCTGGGTTCCAATCTCTTCAGCAATTACTAGCTTAGGAAATATGATAGCTAGCCTAGGACATTTTGGTGTATTCATTTTCGGATTTTTAGAAAGATTATTAATTCCAACTGGACTACATCATGTTTTAAATGGTATATTCCGTACTACTTCCGTTGGTGGTGTGTATGAAGGGGTTGAAGGCTGTTTAAATATTTTCCTTCAATTCTTTGATAAAGTTCCTATATCTGAGCTAAGACAATATACTGCATTCTTAGGACAAGGTAAAATGCCATTTATGATGTTTGGACTCCCAGCAGCAGCTTATGCAATTTATAAAACTTCACCTAAAGCAAAACAACCAAAAGTAAAAGCGCTAATGATTGCTGGTGTAGCTGCATCTATTGTATCAGGAATTACAGAACCTTTAGAATTTGCATTTATGTTTGTTGCACCACCTTTATTCCTTTTCCATGCAGTTATGGGAGGGATATCTTTTGGATTGCTAAGCTTACTAAATGTTGGTATAGGAAATACTGGAGGCGGTATTATAGATTTCTTAATCTATGGTGTTTTAGTTCCGGGATCAAATTGGTATATAGTAATTCTAGTAGGTATTGTATTTGCGATAATTTACTACTTAGCTTTCAAATGGTACTTCTCAAGCAGAAATCTTTCTATTGATGTAAATGAAGATGAAGTAGAAGACACTTCAATTCAATCAAATGGGCAAGGTGCAAGTGATTTAGCTACAAAAATCATAGATGGATTAGGTGGATTTGATAATATTGTGGCAGTTAATAATTGTATTTCAAGATTAAGAGTTGACGTTAAAGATATGTCATTAATAAATGAAACTTTATTGAAATCTACTGGCTCTATGGGAATTGTAAAACCTTCAGCAACTCATATTCATGTTATTTATGGGCCTAAGGTTGAAAAGGTTGCAAAGCAGGTAAAAGAGGCTATGAAAAGATAAAAATAAAAAGAGCAGCTATTGATGTTGCTCTTCTTTGTTAATCTATATTAGTTTTGCTTTTTAATCTATTTATATATAGTTCTAGAATTGATTCTACAATAAATTGTATAGATAATCTTGACTTAATGTCTATACCATAAAACTTTGTATTTTCAGTTTCACCATGTAGAACTATATTGGCTATTTTAGACAATTCACTATCATAATTTGAAGTTATTGCAACTACAGTGGCAGAATTAGCTTTGCTTAATGCTGCTGATTTTACAATTGGGACTGTAGATCCACCAGAGCTTCCTATTATAAGAATATCATCTGTATTCATATGTGAAGCATCACGATAAAGAAGTGGGGGATCAATGTAAAATGTACATGGTCTGTTTAAGGATAACAGCATGTTATAAAAATATTCTAATGGCATTTGGGTGAGTCCTCTGCCAAAGATATGGATATTTTTATTACTGCATAAACAGTCAACGATATAGTTTAAATCATCTAAATTTAGATTTAATATAGTACTTTTTAATTTATAAAGACTGTTTGAAATAATTTCATTTACTTCAACATTAGAGGGATTATCACTATTTTGGGATAATGAATCAGATTTTAATTGAAATTTTAAGTCGTTAAATCCCTGCAAATTTAATTTTTTACACAAACGAAGAATAGTTGCTGTGGATACATAAGTGTTTTGTGCTAATTGATTAATATTCATTTTTATGACTTTATCTTTGTTAGAAAAAACATATTGCAATACATCCTCTTCATTTGTAGTTAATGTCTGCATTGCTTTAGGATCAAATTTATTTATCATTACCAGTACCCATCCTTTTAAATACTATATATCAATTTTAGATTGATTTAAATAATAAAGATAATGTTGAAGTATTATATCAATAATATAAAATATACCAGTTCTGCTTTTTACATCAGAATTAGAAAATATGCGATCTCTTGAGAAAAAATATAATGTAGTATCTGCAAGTTGAGATAATGGATTATTTGTAAGTGGAGTAATCGCAATAATATGTACATTATTACTTTTTGCTATTCTAGCGGCCTTTAATATAGAAGGATTAGAACCTGTAACGCTTGCTAGAATTAGAACATCATTTTCAGTAAGGTTCTGAGCAGAGTGATATGCTATAGTATCAGTCTTATATAAAGTTGTTGAACGTTCAGTAGCTAAGAGATATCTTTGCATATATTCAAAAACCATACTAGTAATTCCAGTAGAAAATAAATGAACTTTTTTGTCACTTAAAAGATAATTAACAACTACATCTATATTTTTTGTATCAAGTAAGCGACTGGTATTTTCAATTTGAGTATATAAGTCCATTAATACATTTTCATTATTTATAGGATTAATATCGATTACTTCTTGAGAATTTAAACGATTTTTTAAGGAAAATTTTAATTCAGAGTATCCACTGAAATTTAATTTTTTACACAAACGTAGGATTGTAGCTGTTGAGAAAAATACTTTCTCTGATAATTCATGAATACTCATATTTAAGACTTCGGATGTGTGAGTATCTATGTATTGTAATATGGATAATTCGCTTTGTGTTAAAGTATTTAAAATATTATTATCAATAAAATTTAACAATAGATATCACTCCTGTTCCATAACTATAATTTTAAGTTTATCAAAAGGAAATACAAATTGCAAGAAAGAGGAAGAAGCAATGAACATAATGGTTTTGATTGAAACTATGGTGGTGTTATTTGTAATAATGCTAATTGGGTATATATTAAATAAATTGGGGATATTGAGAGCGGAATCAAATGATGTATTATCAGAATTAATAGTAAAAGTAACGGGACCAGTTTTAGTTGTTAGTTCTGTTTGTAGTACAAATGAAATGACAGATAAAAATCAAATTATTAAAATTTTCTTTATTGGAATTTTATTATATGTAGTTTTAATTGCTTTTTCTCAAATCGTAATAAAACTATTCTGTGCAAATGATGAAAGTAAAAATATATATTCATTAATGCTTGTTTTTACTAATACATCTTTTGTAGGATACCCTGTTCTTAGGGCATTGTATGGTGATTATGCCATTTTTGCTTCTGCAATTTTACATATGCCATTTAATGTTTTAATTTACTCTTATGGAGTATATATGATTCAAAATAAAGGTGATTCAAAAAGAAAATTTAGAATTGAAGATGTTTTAAACGTAGGAGTTATTGCAGCAATAATTGCTTTAGTAATATTTTTACTTGGTATAGAGGTGCCGCAAACAATACAAAAGATATTATCTATGATTGGAGATATAACTATTCCATTATCAATGATGTTAATAGGGTCTTCATTGGCACTTATACCAATAAAATATGTATTTAGCAATATAAAAATATATATAGTATCATTTATAAAATTAATAATTATGCCGCTTATTGCATATTTTATAGCTAACTTATTTACAAGTGATAGTTTTATAATTGCACAATTAACAATAGCAACAGCTCTTCCAGCAGGATCAATGATTGTAATGTTAACAACTCAATATAAAGGCAATGTAAAAGCAGCATCTATAGGTGTTTTCATAACTACAGTTTTATCAGTAGTAACTATTCCTTTAATGATTTATTTATTGTTAACATAAGTGAATTTTTAGATAAAATTTAAAAAAATAGAAATGCAATAATATAAAAATATGGCAATACAAGAATATAGCCATATAAGTTTAGCAGTCAGATTGAAATATAAATATTAGATATATAGGAGGATTAACATGTTTTCATTTTTAAAAAAGAAAGAAAAAGGATTAGAATTAAAAGCTTATTTATCAGGAGAAATAATAGATATTACTGAGGTTAATGATGAAGTTTTTTCATCAAAAATGATGGGAGATGGAGTAGCTATAATTCCAACAACTAATTTAGTAAAGTCTCCAGCAGATGGGGAGATAACAGTAGTTATGTCGGAATCTAAACATGCAGTGGGAATTAGATTTGAAAATGGAGTTGAAGCACTTATACATGTTGGAATTGATACTGTATCAATGAATGGACAAGGATTTGAGGTTTTTGTAAAAGAGGGAGACAAGGTAAAGCAAGGTGATAACCTTATTAAATTTGATCCAGGCTTAATAAAAGAAAAGGGATTTGTGGCAGATACGATGCTTGTAATAACTAATCATTTAGATTATCCAAGCATGGAATTAATAACAGGAAATGAAGTTTATGCTGGTGAAAGTACAGTGGTTAAATTTTAAAGGTTGAATTAAAGATATAGGCTATATGATTTTAGAGTAATAAAAATATCATATAGCTTTTACTTTTATATTTTTTTATTAAAGCATTCTTTTTAATATAGTTAATAATACTTTTGAACAAGACAAAAAAATACGATGGTAGTATAATAATATACAAATTAACAATTAATTTTAATAAACTATGAAAAAATTAAAATTTAGTTGAAGAAAGAAGGGATTAATATGTCTCAATTTGAATTATTTAAAAGTGTAATAGTCGGTAAATTTAATAACTTACAGCAGATAGAGCAAGAAAAAAATAATGGGAACGTAATTCATCCAATTGCAAAGCATGTAAATGCAATTGTTAATGATAAAATTGACAATTTACCAGATAATTTTAAAGGTATTTTTGTATTAGAAGAAAGCTATTATACATTTGTTGATGCAGATAGAACAAATATATTACCTCATTTATTTTTATTTGAAGAGACAGAAGATGGTAAGGTAAGACTTACATCTTATGAGGTTCCTAAATCAATAAATAAAAAAGATTTTACAAATTCAAATCCTGATTTAAGATTAGATTATAATGAACTTGAGATATCAGAGAAATTTAATCCTATGACATATGAGTACAGTGAGAAAACTGGATTTTATGGAAAAAGCTTAAGTCAATTTGGACCTGATACGACATTTTTATTAGAAGAAACTTTAGATAAAGATAAATTTGAAGTAAATGAAATACTTAAAAAAGGTGATAGGGTTTTAGTTGGTTTTGAATCGCCAATAATATATTTAAGGTCACAGGAATAACAAGATATCAATATACATGATTATTTAGTTGAAAAAACAAGAATAATGGCCTTATCCTAGATAAGGCATGTTAATATTTTTCATTTTTTGATAAAGAACGACTATAATATTAAGAATAGTAATACAGATTATCAATTTTAAAATTGGTTATCTGTATTTTTTATTTTGATAAATAATTTAATAGACGATGAATTAACTTATATTATAAATGTATATTTGTCAACAAGAATAGCGGGAATATTCTATTTTAGGTTATTAAAAATCACTTAGATATAGGAATGAAGGTACTTTAGACAAGATAGAAAATAAGAAAGATGAATTAATATGTAAAAAAATAGTAGATTTATACCTCGATATATAATACAATAATTTTAATATTTACAAAAATACAAATAAGTGTAAGTGGGTATTATTGAAATTTATTATGGGGAGAGGGAATATTTATGGGTAAAGTAATAAAAAAATTAAGAGAAGAAAGAAATATGTCACAGGAAGACTTAGCAAAACTGACGTGTATTTTTAATCAAACACAAATTAGTAAGATTGAACTTGGCATTAGAGTATTAAAAGAAGATGAAGTAATAATATTTGCAAATATATTTAAAGTCACAATAAGTAAATTATATTCTTATAGTTGAAAAGTTTCATATGATTTAATATTTATTTGATAAAAAGGAGAGCGGGATTTATGGCGGGAAACAAATATTATTGGCTTAAACTTCAAAACAATTTTTTTGAAAAGGAAGAGATAAAAATACTTTTAGCAATGCAAAATGGAACAATTTATGTAATCATTTACTTAAAATTATTACTTAAAAGCATAGAAACAGAAGGCGCACTCATATTTAAAAGAACAATACCATATACACCAGAAATGATATCGTCGATTACGGGTGAAAATATAGATATAGTACGGATAGCAATAGATATTTTTATAAAGCTTAAGCTTATGGAGAATTTAGAAAATGGAGCTTTGTTTATGAATGAAATACAGAACATGGTTGGGGCTGAATCAAAATGGGCAGAGATTAAGAGAAAGCAAAGAGAAGAAAAAAAGCAGATACAAGGCAATAAAAACAATAATGTGCATGAAGGTGATAAGAGTGAGCTCATTGAAAATTATGGGGAAAACAATATAGAAGTTAAGTTTGAGGACAATGTCCAAGAGGTGTCTGAAAAAAGTCTTATAGAGAAAGAGTCAGATACAGAAATAGAGAAAAAGAAGAATAAGATATATATGGATCTCACATTTATAGATGACATTATTGACAATGTGAAGATTACACAGGAAGAATATAATAAACTCGGTATGAAGCATGGAACTGTTAATGTAAATACAATTATTTTAAAGCTTGATAATTATATAGTTAATGGCAAGAAAAAATATAAAGATCATTACAGAGTGATTAATACCTGGTGTTTAAATAATACGAAAAACAATAATAAAACTTCATATGGAAAAAATAATGATAAGACTAAAGAAGTAAAAAGTAGAAGTCATAATATGTTTACTTTTGATTAAGGAGGTATGGATATGGGGCAACTGCCACAAAACATTCAGGTTGAAGTTGAGATATTAGGTGGGATAATGCAAAATCCTAATATGCTTACAGAAGTTTTAGAAAGTGTAACATTTGAGGATTTTTATATTAAAAGACATGTAGTAATTTTTGAAGGTTTATGTAGACTGTTTGCTGAAGGTAAAGATATAAATATAACAATGCTTATTGATGCCATTGGCAGAGAGAATTTAAAAGATGTTGGAGGAGTAACTTACATTACTGAATTAGCTACAAGCGGATTACTTATAAATCCTGAGAAGTATATTGAGATTTTAAAGAATTGTTCATACAGAAGAAAAGCCATAAAGGCAATGCAGAAATATATGAACAAATTTTATGATGATAACGAAAATCCAAATAAATTATCTGGTGAGCTTATTAATCTGCTTGTTGATTCATCAACTGTCCACAGTTCAATATTGAATGACACAAAGTTATTAACATTAACTGTGGAAGAAATAGAAAAAAGATATAAAAACGGTGGACAAATCTCAGGAATGGAAACAGGATTTATAAACTTTGATAGGGCGACTAATGGACTTAAAAAGGGAGAATTAGTTGTAATTGGCGGAAGGCCATCTATGGGTAAGACCTTAATGGCTCTTAATATAGGAGATAAACTTGCAGAGAAGGGATATTGTGTAGGGCTTATGGAACTTGAAATGACTCCGGAATCACTAGGATTTAGAAGGCTCGCATATAATTCCAATACCGAAACACAAAAGCTACAGACAGGCAAATTGAATGATGAAGAATTTTACAAAGTAGCAGCTGCATTCAACAGACTTGCTAAAAATGATAAAGTATTCACAGACTGTAGCAGTTATCAGAGTATACTCACAATAAAAGCAAAAGCTAAGGCAATAAAACAATCTCATGGATTAGATTGTTTTATAGTTGATCATTTAACTCTTATGGACATACCTTCTAAAAATAATAGAAGTCAGGAGATTGGTGATGTTACGAGAGCTTTAAAATTGCTTGCTAAGGAATTAGACATAAATGTAATTCTAGTATGCCAGCTATCAAGGGCAGTTGAATTAAGAAGTAATAAGAGACCTATTATGAGTGACTTACGCGAATCAGGGAATATTGAGCAGGATGCAGATTTAATTGTATTTGCATACAGAGATGAGTATTATTATCCAGATACGGAAGAAAAAAATATTATAGAATGGATTATCTCAAAGCAAAGGAATGGCAGAACAGGTACTCTTAAATTCAGGTATCTTGATAAACTACAAAAAATAGAAAATTTATAATTCATAGCTTTATAAAATAAAAAGCAGATGTAATTTTCAAATAAAGTAAAATTACATCTGTTTTTTGTTGTCTCATTTTTTATGAAAGATAAGAAAGTGAACTATTAGAAATAAGTCGATTGTAAATCTTATTTAAAATAATTTGCTTGTCTTTATAAACTTTACTATAACTTATGTTTTTCAATTCTGAATAAGCTTTAAGTGAATATCCTTTAATAAAAATAAAGTTTATTAATTCTTGTTCTTCAGAGGTAAGAGTTTTTAATGATGCTTTTAATATATCGCAGTCAATTTTATTCATGATTAATTCATCTAGGTCTATTTCTTCTGACTTTAGTATGCTTTGTAATTCATCAGTTAAATGTATTAAATTAGAAGAAGCAATTGAACTCTTCTTTAAATTACATTTAACAAGGTCCTTTAAATTATTTTTTATTGCATTAATTGAATAGGCAACAAATCTATGTTTGTTTTCATCATAAAGTAAAAGACATTTAGCTATACTTTTGTAACATTCACTTTTAATATCATCAAAGTCATAACCATTTAAATGAACTTTACTAGAAATGTTTATTATGAATGGTTCAAACTCCTTTAAAAGTTCCTCTTGTGCAGTTTTATCATTGGCTTTAGATTTCTTAACTAAATTTTCTACATAATCATAATCCAAGGGTAGAAATCCTCCTTAAATAACATAATAAAATATATAGTTAATTTTAGATAAAACCACTATATACAGTATATACGACTTTTAATAGGAGGTACTACTTGTAAATGAATAATAGTCTGAAATAGAATATTGGCTAGGTGAAATAAACGGTGATATAATTAATTTGCTAAATTATAGAATACAAAAAAAGAATGATTATTTTTAAAATTCAAAGGAGGAGGGTTTCTATGACTGGGTATTCTAAAAGATTAATGATGATTAAACAGAGATGGATTAATTCACTTCCAACCATCATAGTTTCTATTTTTTTATTTTTTTCAATTCTTAAATTGTTTGGAATAGTACATGTGATAATGACATCTTTTTTAACACTTGTATTTAGAATTCGCCACACTCAGGATTTTAATTTTAGAGAACTGTTAAGGTCTTATTTACTTATGATATTAGTGTGTTTTTTTTCTTTTTTAGCAACAATAAATATTGAGTTATGCATAATTTGTAACTTATGCGTACCTTTCTTTTTAGTATATATGATGACTAATAAGTTTACTCCAAAATCTTATTTTGTTTATACGATGGAGTTTGTTTTTCTTCAATTAATTCCGATTTCATTTTCTAGTTTTTTAATGCGTTTTGTTGCATTAATTTATGGATTTATTGTGGTTACTTTTAGTTTATATATTCATAAATATATCATGAAAAGAAAGAGACATTTTGGAACAGTACGTAAAGGGATGAAAAATTTATCAGCACAATTGGATAAAATGTTGAGAAATGAAAGCTTCAGTGCTGAAAAAGAAGAATTGGTTCAAATGATGTATCATATGAACCAGGTTATTTACAGTACTCGTAATTATTCATATTTAGCTAATGGCTATGGTAAAATAAATTATTGGTTTATGATTGTTTTTCAAAGATTTCATTATTATATGAACAATTTTATTTCGGGAGATATTTCTGATAATGATAAGGTATATTACAATAATTTAAAGGATATTTTTTCTTTTATGGAGACTAGAATAAATCTAGAAGATAATTCATTTTTAATAGAAAGAATTAATTATTTTAAGAAAAATTATTATTTATCTGATTTGAAATCCGAACAAGCAATGAATTCAATTTTAGGGCTTTTGACTTATGCTTTATCAGATTTGCGATATGTATCTATTAATAAATCAGAAGAAAAATGGAAATTACCTAAAAAAGTATTTTCAATACAAGGATTTCGCAATTTCTTAAGAATTGACCTATTTCAATTAAGATTTGCTTTACGATTATCCCTCGTTTTATGCATATCATTTCTTTTTTGTCGTGTAACAAAATTAAATCATGGATATTGGTATCCAATGAGCGCATTTTTAATGTTAATGCCAAATTCAGAGGAGAGTCTTTTAAAGATAAATAACCGTATTTTAGGGACAATCGCGGGAAGCTGTATAACTTTGGTTTTAGGACATGTTTTTCATGGATTAAATCAATATATGATTATTATTTTATTAATGACATGCTTGATGTATTATGCACCTGTAACATCTTGGACAATGCCTATGTATGCAACTTGTTATGGAATGGCTCTTGCAATGACATCGCTTAAAGTAGAATTAGTTATTGAATTAAGACTTATATATGTAATTTTAGCTGGAATAACTACCATTTTAGCTAATCGTTATTTACTTCCAAATACAATTAAAGTAGAATTTTATAAAAATATTAATTCATTATTTGATTTAGATGTTGAATTAATAGATGAAATACAAAAGAGTGGAAGAGAAGAATGTGACTTTAATATTTTCAGAGATTTGATTATTAATTCACGTTTATTGAGTGAAGAAATAGAAGTTTATATGAAAAATAATTTAAATAGCCAAGATAATGAATTTTATTCAAGATTAATACCAATTCAATATCGTTTTATTGAAGAAATTGAACAATTGAATAGCTATATTTATATGCATCAAGAACAATTAGATTTAGATGATAATATGATTTTGCAAGAGATCTTTAAAAACTTAAAAGATTCAATTAAAAGAATTCGTTTTAGTTATACTCACAATGAGCTGAATTCTTTTATGCAAACTGATAAAAATTTCCGTGCTTTTGGGCAATTAGATGATCATTTATATTTAAATACTATATTTTTTAATTGTATGGAAACAATAGAGAATCTAGAAAAAATAAGTTCTGAAATAAAAATGCAAAATATAATGAAATAGTAATTTAACTTCTAAATTATTTAGATACGACCATATTTATCCTTGAATTTGTGCTGATTTCTGAGTTTGACTAGTAATTGCAACAGGTATATGATATAAGCAATTATCAAACTACACTTAGAAATGGGGGAATAGTGTGGCTAAGAAAAGATACGAGATGGATATGTGCAATGGCCCTTTGACAGGAAAAATTTTAATGTTCACTTTTCCGTTAATGCTCTCTAATATAATGCAATTATTGTTCAATGCTGTTGATATGATTGTAGTTGGTCGTTATTGCGGAAGTAATGCATTGGCAGCAGTAGGGTCTACAGGATCTCTGGTAAATTTACTTATAAATCTTTTTGTAGGATTATCTGTTGGTGCAAATGTACTTGTTGCACGGTATTATGGAGCTCATAATAAAAAAGATTTAAGAGAAATTGTTCATACAGCTGTAGCAACTAGCATAATTGGAGGATTTATTTTAACTATAATTGGAGTGGTTTTAGCAAAACCATTACTTATAATGATGCAGACTCCAGAAGAAGTTTTGGGACAAGCAACCTTATATTTAAGAGTATATTTTTTAGGAATGCCTGTTATATCTTTGTATAATTTTGGAAGTGCAATTTTACGTGCTATTGGAGACACAAGGCATCCATTATATTACCTTACAATTGCAGGAGTAATTAATGCATTATTGAATATAGTTTTTGTTGTATACTGTGGAATGGGAGTTGCAGGATCTGCTCTAGCCACAATTATTGCCGAAGCAGTATCTTCAGGAATGGTTGTTATATGTCTTGTAAGAAATGAAGGAATATGCCGACTTAAAATTAAGGAGGTAAAAATACATAAAGTAAAGCTTAAGAAGATGATACAAATTGGCGCACCAGCAGGAATTCAAGGAACAGTATTTTCGCTATCTAATGTATTAATTCAGTCATCAATAAATTCATTTGGATCAGTTGCAATGGCGGGAAGTTCAGCGTCGGCTAACATTGAAAACTTTGTATATATGTCTATGAATTCTTTCCACCATACAGCTCTTAACTTTACAGGTCAGAATGTGGGAGCTAAGAAATATGATCGTGTTAATAAGATCTTAATATTGTGTATTGGATTAGTAGCGTTAGTTGGAATTATAATTGGCGGCGGAGTATGCTTAGGGGCAAGAACTCTTTTGGGATTTTATACTAAAGACCCAGAAGTAATTAAATATGGTATACTTAGGCTTACAATAATTTGTTCTACATATTTTCTTTGCGGAACCATGGATACTGTGGTTGGTGTTTTAAGAGGACTTGGATATGCAGCAGTTCCAATGGTGGTTTCAATTATTGGTGCATGCGGACTTAGAATTGTTTGGATTGTCACTATATTTGCTAAATTTAGATCACTTGAAATATTATATTTATCATATCCTGTAACTTGGATAATAACCACAATAGCACATATTATATGTTTCTTTATAATTAAAAAAAAGATATTAATGAAGAGAGAGAATCAGTTAATTAGTGAACCAGTATAATATATAGAAGAACTGATTTCTGAAAATTTGATTTTAGCACAATATAATTTGTTTAAATTTAATTATTATATTGTGTTGCTTTTTATTTTGGAAAAAATTTTCTTTTTGTTGATAGTGTAAATCATCAGTGATAAGATGTAATATATATATAGAAAATATGATATTAAATTTGAATGGGAGTGATATTTATGGAGAAAATAGCAAGTTTTACGATAAATCATTTAAAGCTTTTACCAGGAGTTTATGTTTCAAGAAAAGATAAATTTGGAGATGTGGTTCTTACTACTTTTGATCTTAGAATGACTAGACCTAACTGTGAGCCAGTTATGAATACTGCCGAAATGCATGCAATAGAACATTTAGCAGCTACATTTTTAAGAAATCATAAAGAATTTTCAGAGAAAACAGTTTACTTTGGACCAATGGGGTGTAGAACTGGTTTTTATCTAATTTTAAGTGGTGATTATGAATCTAAAGATATAGTAGGGCTTATGACTGAATTATATAAGTTCATTGCAGAATTTGAAGGAGATATTCCTGGCGCTTCTGCTAGAGATTGTGGTAATTATTTAGATATGAACTTACCAATGGCAAAATATTTAGCAAAGAAATATCTTAATGATGTTTTATTAAATATAACTGACGAAAGATTAGTATATCCAGAATAAAATCAGAGTTTAGAGTAAAATAACCGAAATTAAATATATGATAGGCTCGATTGCGTAAATATTTCATCTAAAAATTCCAATGAAAGAGGTTGCATCCAAAACCGTTTGCTCCAATAACAAGTATTAGACAAACAATTTTGGAACAACCTCTTTCAAGGAATTTAAAAGATAAAATATTTAATGCAATACTACGCCTAAGCAGAGAACCCAAATCTGTGATTTGGTGTGAATCGCTTACCCAGCGAATGAATATGAGTGGGGTATTCATATATTTAATTTCTTTGTTTTTCTTTAAACTAATTCTTAATTTAATCTGTAAAATGTATTATAACTGTTAATTTATTTAAAAAGAGTCGCTATGCTACTACAAGTTGGGACTCAAAATATAAGAATACAAGACTATGAGAATATATATTTTTGTATTCTCATAGTCTTGTATTTCTAATGTTTTGAAGTATAGATTTAAATTAATTCGGAGTATAATACTTTTAAGCCTTAAGGACTTTTATATATCTAACAAAATTTCCTTTAGAAACTGAACATTCATCAACAATTGTAAACCCAGCGTCAATAATATATTTATCTAAATCTTCGAAAGTAACTAAAATAACTCTATCTGCAAGTCTATGAGCTGTGTTAATAAGTGCAACTTGAGCTCCACGTGTTGTTGGTGTGAATAATCCATAAGGAAGATCAAGAATTGCAGCATCATATTTTTCTTTTATATCATGCATATTTCCGCTTGTGATTACATTATCATAACCAAAGAATTCTAAATTTCTTTGTGCATTTTCTGCAATGCTATTATTAAGTTCATATCCAACAACATCTATGCCCATAGAGAGAGCTTCAATTACTACAGTTCCAACACCGCAACATGGATCAATTAATTTTAAGGATAAATCATTTTTCACTGCTATATTAACCAAAGTTCGTGCTACTTTTAGACTTAAAGAATTTGAATATGAGCAAGGCTTTCTATCATGAATATGCCATTGAAAATCATTTTTTATATATTCTCCAAAAATCCATTTATCATCAACCTTTGTAATGCCAAGAAGAACTTTTGGATTATGTATATCTGGGAAGCCAGTCACAACATATCCTATTTCATAAACACTTTTTAACCTATCTTCATATGGTATGTTTCCATGTTCAAGTTTTACATAACAAACTTTGAAATCATCATAAGATAAATTATCTTGGGTGATTTTTTTTACTATTTTTTCCAGAGAATCTTCTTTATATATTATAGATATCATTTCTTTTATGAATGTACTTCTAGAAGGATTTACATATATATCTGAGAATAGATATTTATTCTCAGGAATCTTGTTAAACAAACATTTCATTTCCATCATGCATAATTCTTCTTCAAATTTTGGATTGTAATTAATTAAGTATAGGTATTCTTTATTCAAGTTTTTAACCTCATATTTCATATTAGTAAATTTATAGTTTTTATAGTATATAGTTTAACACAATTTTTTTATTCTTTAGGAATTTATATATTATAGGGTTATTATATCATAGTCGACTTGGCGATTTTTTTATTTAACATAAATTGTGAGATTATTAATTAATTTAAAATTTTATAGTTATAGATCTAGAAGGATACCCAAACAAAAGGACAGATAAAACATACATGAATATATGCAACTTACATTGAGAAAATATCTAAATATAATGAAAAAGAATAAATTAATAAATAATATAAAAGTTAAATTATTTAAGGATTAATTATTAAACTTATGAGTATAGATAAAAATACTTATTAAGTGAATACTATTTGATAATATAAGATTTTGTTTAAGAAAATATTGCCATTAACATAACTTAGGTATACAATTAAATTGATAAATAAAGGAGTGATTAAACATGTTAAGTGAAAATTTATTAAAAGCTCTTAATGATCAAGTTAACTACGAATTATATTCTTCATACGTATACCTTGCTATGGCTGGTTATTGTGAAGATATGGATTTAAGCGGATTTGCTAATTATTTTAGAGTTCAAGCTAAAGAAGAATTAGATCATGCTATGAAGTTCTATGATTATGTTTATCAAAAAAATGGATCAATTGAGCTAGAAAAAGTAAATAAACCACAAACAACTTTTGATGGAATTGTTGATGTATTCCAAAAAGGATATGAGCATGAACAAACTGTTACTAAAAAAATATACTATCTATCAGATATAGCTTATGAAGAAAGGGAACATTCAACAATTAGTTTACTTAAGTGGTTCATAGATGAGCAAGTAGAAGAAGAGAATAATTTTAATATGTTACTTAAAAAGGTAAGAAGAGCTGGAGATAATCAAGCTGCATTATATTTATTGGATGATGAACTTGCTAAAAGAGTCTATACTCCTATAACAGCTCAATAGGATTTAAAAAATTAGTTTACTATAATTAATATACGTAGTATATTTTATGAAAACAGCACTTAATCTTGATTAGATTAAGTGCTGTTTTCATTCACTTTATTGAATAATCATGGAAGCTATATAAGTATAATTTATAATACGTATTCTTCTATGGCCTTAATAACACCATTTTCAGTATTTTTCTTAGCAATATAGTTTCCATACTGTTTCATATCATCATTAGCATTTTCCATAACAAAGCTATAGTGAGCAGATTGAAGCATTTCAACATCGTTATAGAAATCTCCAAAAGCCATTGTTTCATCATAAGATATATCAAGATCTTCTTGAAGTCTCTTTATAGCATCACCTTTATTTATATTTTTGTTATTTATGTCAATCCAAACAGCGCCAGATACTACAACCTTATATTCCTTTCCAAATAGAGGATTTAAAGCTTTGTATGAATGCTCCTTAGATCCATTAAAGTCACATATTGTTACTTTAAATATGTCATCATCAATATCAATAAGATCTGAAACTAGTGTCTTTTTTATATAGTATTTATCTATTTCTTTTTTTATTTCTTCAGAGCAGGCTTTATGGTAAGTATTTTTAACACCACACAGAATTACAGCAGTATTAGGCATATCCTCACATGCTCTAACTATATCATTTACAGTGTTCTTATCTATAATGCTTATAATAGGATCTTTACCAGGTTCAACTATATATGCACCATTATCACAAATAAAATATAGTTCATCAGAATGTGGCTTGAAATTTTCATATAAAGTGTGATAAGGTCTTCCACTAGCAACAACAAATCTAATATTCTTTTCATTTAATTTTTCAAGTGTAGAAAAAAAGTCTTTAGGTAGCTTACTGTTTTCATCCAATAATGTTCCATCCATATCTGTAGCAATTAGTCTAATCATAATTTTCACCTCTTAATTTTATCTATATAAAGACTTATTTGTATCAATATTCGACAGGTGGCTTCGACAGGTGACTGTCACCAAATAAAAACGAGAACTCATTAAGTCCCCGTATTATATATAAAATATAACGCTAGGCAGAATATCCCTATTACGCTATTTTATATTCCATATAAGTAATTATATTATAAATTGAAAACAAAAACAATAATAAATAATATTAAACAATAAAAAACAAGATAAAAAAGAAAAATTATGATATAATTGTATTAATATAAAACTGAGGTGAATCAATATGTTTTTAGAAGAAAGATATGAAAAAATTTTATATAAAGTTCAAGAAGAAGGCAGAGTTACAGTAAAAGATTTAGCTAAAGAATTCAATGTAACAGAGGATTGCATAAGAAAAGATTTACGTGAGCTTGAAAATAGAGAATTATTAAAAAGAGTATATGGTGGAGCAATAATTCAAAGAAATCATGATGATATAAAACCAATTGATGAAAGAAAAAACATTAATGTTGGTGTAAAAAAGAAAATAGCAATAAATGCAGTTAATTTAATTGAAGATAAAGACATTATATTTTTAGATACTTCTACAAATAACCTTGAAATATCAAAGGAGCTTAATAAAAGCAAAAAGAAAGTAACAGTAGTTACAAATATGATAGAGATAGTGTCTGAATTGAAAAATAGCCAATATATAAAATTGATTTCTGTAGGTGGAGAATTCAACAAAGAGGTAGGGGCAATAGTTGGAGCAGCTGCTGACAGATATATAAAGCATTTTACTTATGATAAGGCATTTATAGGTGTATGTGGAATTAATAAAGAAACAGGGTATATAAGCACTTTAGACCTAGAAGATGGTACAACTAAAAAGACAATAATTGAATGTTCTAATAAAAGCTATCTTGTTATGGAGAAAGAGAAATTTAATTATGATGAATTTTATAAGTTTGCAAGTCTAGATGACATTGCTGGAATAGTTACAGAAGAGGGCGTTATGTAAAATTTTTTATAAAGAATGCTTTAGGCACAATCAAATAAATAACAAGTCAATTTGCCAGCCTATTTTCCATCATGCTACGTTGGCAAATTGACCTAATAGGCCCGCTATGAGGGCAATTTGCCTCCTTGCCTGATGAAAAATATTCACGGCAACTTTAGAATTGTTATTTATTTTCATGTGCCTTATTAAAGAATATATTATATATTGAGAGAGGATTTAGCTCTATTTATTATATTAATAATTCCAGTTGAGTAAATAATATATGATATATTGTGGTAAATAAAGAGTAATAATATAATTTAAATATACAATATTAATTGAAGGAATTAGTGGCTTCCCAATTGTAATTGAGGCTACTATTTTTTAAAGAGTTTTTTTCCTAACAGTTAGGAAAAATGGTTGGCAGTTAGATATATTTAAATGATGGTATATTAAAAGTATGGGAGGGAAAAATAGATGTTAACTGATCGTCAATTAAATATTATAGATATTTTAAATGATAATAATACTTGGATAACTGGAAAAGAAATATCTAATATTTTGAATGTTTCAGATCGTACTATAAGGCTTGATATTTCAACTATAAATACGTATTATAATTGTTTATTGATTGAATCAAATAGAAGATTTGGCTATAAAGTAAACAAACTTTTATTACATAAACAAGATATTAAAACTAAAGATATAATACCCCAAAATTCTCATGATAGATGTGTTTATATAATTAAGGAATTACTTTTTAAAAGCCAAGAAATAAATTTGATTTCACTTCAAGAAAAAGTTTTTGTAAGTGGATATTCTATTGATAATGATATTAAGAGAATAAGAAAGACCATAAGCGAATATCCAAGCTTAAAGATAGTTCGTTCAAATAATAATATTAAATTATTAGGAAATGAAACTGATAAGAGAATGTTGTACAAGCATTTATTAACAGAAGAAACTCAAGGGAATTTTATGAATCTAAATTCTATTGCTAGTTTATGGAGCAGCTTTGATTTGCTTGAAGTTAAAGATATTTTAGAAGATGTATGTAATAAATATGATTATAAAATTAGAGAATTAACATTACCAATGATTATGATTCATGCTGGGGTTGCTATTGAAAGAATTTTTAATAACAACTTTATTGGTACAATCAGCAGTTATGAAAATTTAAGTGATAGCAAAGAATATATAATTTCTAGAGAATTTTTTGAACAGGTTAGTAAGAATATTAATATTAAATTAGTTGAAGAAGAAATTAGGTTATTTGCATTATTACTTATGGGAAAAAAGAATGCACAATATAGAAAAGATGTAGTTAAGGAAGAATTAGAGCTTGAGGTAGATACATTAGTTGATAATGTAATAGGTGAAATAAAAAGATATTTTGATATAGATTTTTCTAATGACCTTGACTTAAGAGTTGGATTATCTATGCATTTACAATCTTTAATAGAAAGGCAAAAGAATAATATAAATGTTACTAATTTATATCTTCAAGAAATTAAGAGAAGATATCCTTTAGTATTTGAAATGGCAGTTAGGGCAGGAGAAGTTATTCAAGAGGCAGGAAATGAATATGTAAATGAAAACGAATTAGCTTTTTTAGCACTACATTTAGGAACTGCGTATGAGAGAGTAAATACGGTTAAAAAATATCGCGTAATCATGATTATACCCCATAACAAGATGTTATCAGCAATGTGTATTGATAAGCTGAATAATCGTTTTAACGATAGAATGGAGATTGTAGCAACACACAATTTCTTTGAAGAAAACATGATACTTGAAGATGAACCAGATATTATTATAACAACAGCACCATTAAAACATAATCTAAAAATACCAACTATAAATATTAGTCTATTTGTTAATTATGAAGATGAAAGCAAGGTATTCCAAGCATTAAATTTGCTAGATAAGAAACGAAATTATGGAACCTTTGTAGAAGTAATTAAGGGGCTTATGAAGGAAGATTTATTTTATGTAAAAGAAAGCATGAAGAATCCAACTGAAATAATTGAATATTTATGTGATGAATTAATTGATAAAGGATTAGCCACTGATGAATATAAAAGAGATGTATTAAAAAGAGAAGCTGTTTCTGCAACTGCTTTTGTGCATGGATTTGCAGTTCCACATTCTATTGAAGTTACAGCAAATGAATCCTGTATATCAACAATGATTTTAAATAATCCAGTTAAATGGGAAGGATATGATGTAAAGTTAATTATTTTATTAGCAATAAGGAAAACAGATACTCATTTATTAAAGGTATTTTTTGATTGGCTTGGTAGTATGGTTACAGATAAAAATAAATTTAGTCAATTGCTAGAAATAAATTCTTATGAAGAGCTAATAAAAGAAATATTATAATAGGAGGCATAAAAATGACCAATAAGGTTATAGGTAAGAAGGGACAAGAGAAAATTGGAAGAGATCAAGTTTACTTAGGTAAACGTTTCTTAGCATATTTAATTGATTGGTATTTAGGTGGATTATGTACCTCTTTTCCTATTTCTCTAATTTCTCAAAAATTAAATAATACAGCATTGAACCAAAGCATTATGAGCTTTGAAGGAAATTATGGATATATTGCTGGGGTTTCAGCTCTTTTAGGTGCAGTTTTTTATTTTGTAATTATCCCTACCTATATTTATAAAGGACAGACTTTAGGAAAGAAAATTTGTAAGATTAAAATTGTACAGGCGTCTGATGAAGATATTACTTTAAAAAATATGATATTAAGACAAATTGTTGGTATCATGGTTGTTGAAGGTAGCTTAGTTACAGCAAGTTCTATATGGCACACATTGGCAACTATGATTACTAAAGTGAATTTTGTTACTCCACTTATGTATATTGGATTTGTAGTTACAGGAATAAGTGTTATTTTATTAGTATTCAAAGGTGAAAATAAAGCAATTCACGATTATTTAGGAAAGACTAAAGTGATAATTTGCTAGTTAAATTCCTAAGGTTAGGAAAATGCATCTTAACATGGTAAATATATTTCAATATATAATAAGCTTATAGCAAGATTGGAGGAAGAAAATGAATAATTTAGAGTTAAGCAGTTTTAAAATTATTTCATCAGTAGGAATGGCAAAATCAAGTTATATTGAAGCTATGAATGCCGCTGAAAAAGGAAATTTTGATTTAGCAGATGAGAAAATTAAAGAGGGTGAGAAATTTTTTAGTGAAGGACATGAGGCACATAGCGGATTGATTCAGCAGGAATCAAGTGGAGATGATATAAAATTATCATTACTTCTTATGCATGCAGAAGATCAATTAATGTCTGCAGAAACAATTAAGATTATGGCAAAAGAAGTTATCAAATTAAACAATCGTATTCAAAATTTATAAAATATTAAAGATAATATAAAAATGCTAGAAAAAGATTTATTTAAAATTTAAATAAATATATAAAAATAAAATATAGAACTGGAGGTTAATTCATGAAAAAAATTTATTTATTTTGTAGCAATGGAATGTCTACAAGTATTCTAGCTAGTAATATGCAGGATATAGCAAATAAACATAATTTACCTATTGAAGTGGTAGCTTTTCCACACAATAAGTTAGAAGAAATAATAAATAGTAAAAAGCCAGACTGTATTTTACTTGGACCACAAGTCAAATATATGTATGAAGAAACTGTAGAACTATTTGGAGATAGAGGAATTCCTATTTCAGTAATTAATCAAGAGGATTATGGAATGATGAATGGAGAAAAGGTATTAAAGGCAGCTATAAGATTGATTAAGACTAATAAAACGAGTTAGATAGAGGGAGAGATGAATTATGTTAAAGAAACTTGAAAAGGTATTAATGCCTTTAGCAGAAGCTATAGGTAGAAATAAATACTTGATGTCAATTAGAGATGGTTTTTTAATATCAACACCATTATTAATAGCAGGATCAATTTTCTTATTAATAGCTAATTTTCCACTTACAGCGTGGACTAATTGGTTATCATCAGTTATAGTAAATCAAAACACGGGTGAAACATTAGCATCATTTATTGAGAAACCATCTGGAGCAACATTCTCTATAATGGCGATATTTGCAGTTATTGGTATAGCATATTCTTTTGCGAATCATATGAAAACGAATCCAATCTTTGGATCAGCAGTAGCAGTTATGTCATGGTTTTTAATTATGCCTTATACAGTGACAGGAAAAGTAGATGGAGTTGAAGTTAGTTTAACAGGAGTTCCAACAGGGTGGCTTGGAGCTAAAGGTATATTTGTAGGAATAATTTGTGCATTTTTATCAGTACATTTATATGCATGGGTTGAAAAAAAAGGTTGGACAATTAAAATGCCATCAGGAGTACCACCAACAGTAGTGCAGTCTTTTGCAGCACTAATTCCAGTAACAATAGTAATGTCTTTATTCTTTGCAATAAATCTAGTGGCTGGATTCTTTGGAACTGATGTATTTACTATTATATTTGAATTCTTACAAACACCACTATTAAATATTGGTGGAACATTAGGAGCAATGGTTGTTGCTTATATTTTCTTACATCTATTCTGGTTCTTTGGCATAAATGGCGGATCAGTTGTAGGTGCTGTATTTAATCCTATTTTACAAACACTATCAGCAGAAAACGTAGAATTCTTTAAAACTGGTGTAGGTCAAGGCAATATAATATGCCAACAATTCCAAGATTTATTTGCAACTTTTGGTGGAGCAGGATCAACACTATCATTAGTTATTGCTATGTTATTTTTCTGCAAATCAAAGAGAATTACTGAACTTGGAAAATTATCGGGTATACCAGCGATATTTGGTATTAATGAACCAATAATATTTGGTCTTCCAATAGTACTAAATCCAGTAATGCTTGCTCCATTTATATTAGTTCCAACAATAAATATAGTCATATCTTATTTTGCTATGTCAACAGGAATTGTTCCTATATGTAGTGGAATAAATATTCCATGGACAACTCCAGTTATTATTTCGGGATTACTAGCTACTAATTGGGTAGGAGCATTATTACAAGCAGGATTATTAATTCTAGGAGTATTTGTATATATGCCATTTATTAAAATGCTTGATAACCAATATTTAAAAGAAGAAGAAAATGCAAAAAATGAAGAAGATGATGATATATCATTAGATGATTTATCATTTGACGATTTATAGGAGAGAAAGTTATGAAAGTAATTATGATTTACGATCAAATACAATCAGGAGAAGGCATAAAAGATGATCATATGATACCGCTTGGTGCCAAAAAAGAAGCAGTTGGACCAGCTGTTATGATGGAGCCATATTTAAAAAAAGTAGGTGGAAAAGTAGTGGCATGCCTATATTGTGGTGATGGTTATTATGCTGAAAACATTGAAGAAGTGACACGCAAGCTATGTGCTATGGTGGAAAAAGTTAAGCCAGATGTAGTAATGTGTGGGCCTGCATTTAACTATGAGGGATATGGGAAGATGGCAGCAGATATTACATATGCAATTAATGAAAGAACTAGTATACCAGCATTAGCAGCAATGTCTAAAGAAAATGAAGCTACTATTGCAAAATATAAGGATAAAATTTGCATTGTTGAGACACCTAAAAAAGGTGGAGTTGGCTTAAATGAATCATTAGAAAGAATGTGTGAAGTAGCGAAAGCAATGGTTGATAAAGAAGATATTAACTCTATTATTTCAAAATATTGTTTTAAATAGAAGGATACTTTAAGTAGATTTCTATAAAACTAGAGGAGGAAGGCTTATGTGGGGAATAATTGCAACATGGCGTATGGCTGTAGAAGGAATTACAACAGCAAGTAAAATGCTAAAAGAAGGAGCAGATGCAGGTGATGCTATTGAAACTGCTATTAGAGAGGTAGAGGATTTTCCATATTATAAATCAGTAGGGTATGGTGGACTTCCAAATGAAGAAATGGTGGTAGAATTAGATGCAGCATATATGGATGGAGATACTTTAGATATAGGGGCTATAGCAGCAATAAAAGATTTTGCAAATCCAGTAAGTATAGCAAAAAGACTTTCAAAGGAAAAAGTAAATAATCTATTAGTAGGTGAAGGGGCAGAAAAATTTGCTCATAAGGAAGGCTTTGAAAGAAAAACAATGCTAACAGATCGTGCAAAAATTCATTATAAAAACCGTTTAAAGGAAGTAAAGGATTTAGAGATTAAGCCTTATTCAGGACATGATACTGTTGGAATGGTATGCTTAGATAGCAATGGTAAAATGACATCAGCAACATCTACAAGTGGATTGTTTATGAAAAAGAGTGGGCGTGTTGGAGATTCACCAATTTCAGGCTCAGGATTCTATGTTGATAGTAAAGTAGGAGGTGCTAGTGCTACAGGTCTCGGAGAAGATCTTATGAAGGGATGTGTATCTTATGAAATTGTAAGACTGATGAAGGAAGGCATGCATCCTCAAGAGGCTTGTGAAAAAGCAGTAAATATGTTCGATTTAGAATTAAAAGAACGTAGAGGAAAAGCTGGAGATATGTCATTAGTAGCAATGAATAATAAAGGAGAATGGGGTGTTGCCACAAACATCGAAGGATTTTCATTTGCAGTAGCAACTGAAAATGAAGAACCAACAGTTTATTTAACTAAAAATGTAGATGGCAAGTGCATTCATGAAGTTGCAAGTCAAGAATGGCTAGATAATTATATGCAAACAAGAATGGCACCTCTAGTAGAAAAGTAATATGGATGATAATATTTTAAGAGAAATAGAAAACATCTCTAAAGATATGATTGAAAGTATCATAGAGATAGTAAAAATTGATAGTGTAAAAACGGATGATTCAATAGATGCCCCTTTTGGTGAGGGTATAAAGAAAAGTCTAGAAAAGACATTATTGCTAGCTGATTCACTAGGCTTTGAAACAAAAAATATTGATAATTATATTGGATATGCAAGATATGGGCACAGTGAAGATTATGTTTGTGCTATTGGTCATCTTGATGTTGTTCAGGTTGGAGCAGGATGGAAACATCCACCGTTTAGTGGGTATAGTGAAGATGGAGTAATTTATAGTAGAGGTATTTTAGACAATAAGGGACCAATTCTTTCTTGTTTGTTTGCTCTATATGCTTTAAAGCGATTAAATATTAAATTAAAACATGAAGTAAGGATTATTTTTGGTTGTGATGAAGAGAGTGGTTTTGAAGATCTAAGATATTATCTTACTAAAGAAAAGCCTCCTATTATGGGATTTACTCCAGACTGTAAATACCCAGTAGTATATGCTGAAAGAGGACGGGCAGTAATTGAAATAGAGGGAAGAAAAGATAATATAGATGATTTTTTTAACTTTGTGAATGAATTTATTTTAAATGCAAAAAGTAATGGAGAAAGATTTAATATAGATGTTACAGACAAAGAATTTGGGACATTAGAAGTTAGAAACTACAAATTATTTTATAATGAAAATCCGTCTATTCAATTTAGTGTAAGCTATCCAGCTACTATTACAAAGGATGAAATTGTAAGCAAGATAAAAGAGTCAGTTCAAAACTTTAAAGTACAATGTATTAAAAATTTCAATCCAGTAAAATTTGAAAAAGAGTGTTTTTTAGTTAATACATTAAAGGAAACTTATGAAAGAGTGACAGGTAATGATGGAACGCCAGTTACAACAACAGGAGGAACATATGCTAAACTTATGCCTAATATAGTTCCATTTGGTCCATCATTTCCTGGGCAAAAAGGAATTGGCCATCAACCAAATGAATGGATGAATATAGATGATATTATAACAAATGCAAAGATATATGCATTAAGTTTATATCATTTAGCAAAAGGAGAATAAAAGAAATGATGATAGAAGTATGCTGTGGAAGCTATGAAGATGCAATAAATTCTTATAAGGGTGGAGCTAAACGTATTGAGCTAAATGGTGCATTACATTTGGGAGGATTAACACCAAGTATAGCAAGCCTAACATTAACAAAGAAAAATACAGATTTAAAAGTAATATGCATGGTAAGACCAAGAGGAGCAGGGTTCTGCTACAATGATATTGAGTTTGAGCAAATGATGGAAGATGCTAAGATTTTATTAGAAAATGGAGCAGATGGATTGGCATTTGGATTTTTAAATGAAGATTGCACAATTAATACGGAAAGAACTAAAAAGATGGTTGAATTGATTAAAAGTTATAATGCAGAAGCTGTTTTTCACAGAGCATATGACTGTGTAAATGATCCTATAAAAGCTATTGAAGCATTAATAGATATGAAAGTAGATCGTCTGCTCACAAGTGGTTTAAAGCCAAAAGCAATGGATGGCAAGGATATGATTAAGAGCTTGCAGGAGAAGTATGGTGATAAAATAGAAATTTTAGCTGGTAGTGGAGTTAATGCTTCAAATGCAGAAGCTTTAATTGAATATACAAATATATCTCAAATTCATTCATCATGTAAGGATTGGAGTAATGATAAAACAACATCAGGTGAATATGTAAACTACTGTTATGGCCCTGATGGACATGAAAATGATTATGATTTTGTATCACAAGAATTAGTAAGAAAATTGGTGAATTTAAAAAATGAAAAAGAAACCATGGTTTAAATATGTAGTGACAGCTTTAGCAGTTATAATATCATCATTTTTACAAACATATGCCATAAAAGTGTTTGTAGAGCCAGCAGGTCTTCTTTCAAGTGGCTTTACTGGTGTGGCTATTTTGATAGATCGTATTACATCTTTATATGGTAAGAGTTTTTCAACATCATTGGGAATGATTATATTAAATGTTCCAGTTGCAATATTATGTTATAAAAACATTGGAAAAAAGTTTGTTATTTCATCTCTTTGCCAAGTTTTTTTAACAAGTTTTCTTTTAAAAATATGCAGCTTCCCACCTTTATTTAATGATTCTGTGCTAAATGTGTGTTTTGGAGGCTTTGTTTATGGAATGGCTACTGTAATAGCTTTAAGAGGAAATTCTTCAACTGCAGGAACAGATTTTATTGCACTATATGTATCCAATAAAAAAGGAAAATCAATTTGGGAGTATGTATTTATATTTAATGCAATTATACTTTGTATATTTGGATATATGTTTGGATGGATTTATGCTGGATATTCAATAGTATTTCAGTTTATTTCAACAAAAACCATTTCAGAATTTTATCAAAGATATAAACGTGTAACATTGCAGATAACAACAAGCAATCCCAAAAATGTTGTTGATGGATATGTTAAAGAATATCGCCATGGTGTATCTGTTATGAATGGTTATGGTGGATATAGCAAAGAATCTATGAGTTTATTACATACTGTTGTATCATCCTATGAAGTACAAGATATTGTAGCTCTCATTAAAGAAATTGATCCAAAAGTAATAATAAATGTTTTAAGTACAGAAAGTTTTTATGGTGGTTTTTATCAAAGACCTATAGAATAAACTGTAAATAATAAATGGAGTGTATTGAGGAGGAAATATATATGACTAAACGTCTTTTAAATGCAAATGTATCAGATATAGTGAATTTCTCTAATGAGGAATTAAAGCAAAGTATAAAAGCTAATGAAGGAAGAACTGTATTAAGTGAAAATGTTGTTATACATGAACCGTTAATTCCAAACATCACAAATTCTGAGGTTGCAAAATCTTTTGGAGCGGATCTTATTCTTTTAAATGCTTTTGATGTATTTAACCCAATTGTTTTGGGAATGTATGATTACTCAACTATGGACAAAGCGGTTCCAAATGATAATGTAGTTACTGATTTGAAAAAATATACAGGAAGACCAATAGGATTGAACCTTGAGCCAGTTGATCTTGAAGCAGAAATGGCTGAAGAAAAATTAGAGATTGCAGAAGGTAGAAAAGCTACTAAAGAAACATTAGAGAAGGCTAATAAGTTAGGTTTTGATTTTGTGTGTTTAACAGGAAATCCAGGAACAGGTGTAACAAATTCTCAAATAATAAAAGCAATAAAGATTGCAAAAGCTAACTTTAATGGATTAATTATTGCAGGTAAAATGCATGGTGCGGGAGTTAGTGAGAAAGTTGTTGACTTAGATTCAATTAGTAAGTTTATAGAGGCTGGTGCAGACATTATTATGGTACCAGCAGTTGGAACTGTTTGGGGAGTAGGAGAAGAAGAAGTTCGTGAAGCAGTAAGATTAGCTCATCAAAAAAATGCATTAGTGATGAGTGCTATTGGAACAAGCCAAGAGGGCTCAGATGAAGAAACAATTAGAGATATAGCTATTAGAAATAAAATACTTGGAGTGGATATACAACATATAGGAGATGCAGGCTATGCTGGAGTAGCACCAGTTGAAAATATTTTTGCTCTTAGTAAAGCAATTAGAGGAAGAAGACATACAATTTCTATGATATCTCGTTCAATTTTTCGTTAGGTTTTATGATTATTTAAGCATATAATACTTGATAAAATAGATAAAAAACAGTATAATTTAAATAATGAATATTTTGGAAAAAGGAGGGTAATGAAATGAATGGCTTAGGATATAAACCTGTTTGCAGTAGTAGTGCTCATTCAAAAACAGCAAATTTTGGAGTATTACGGGACTACTGCGCCCTTTTTTAGGGAAGTCATTTATATTCATTATCCATAAATATATAAGCAGTAGCTCCTGTAAAGAACATATGTAAATTTCTATATGATATTTCATATGTTCTTTTTCGTATGCAAAAATATTTTGAGATTGCAGAAATGAAGATAGGAGCAAAATAAAATGATAGAATTAAATAAACAAAAAAGTTTTACAGGCAGGGAAAGAAAAAGTGATATTAAAAGAAATGTAAAAATAGATTATGTATATTCATTTATGAAAAATTTTGATATATCAAGCGCTATATGGGTGCTATATATGGTTTATAAAGGGCTTCCGTTATGGCAAGTTGGAGTTGTTGAGGGAATTTTTCATATAACAAGCTTTTTATTTGAAGTTCCATCAGGAGCAATAGCAGACTTGCTTGGAAGAAAAAATGTGATGATAGCAGGACGCATATGTAGTGCTATATCTGCAGTTATAAACTTATTTTCAAACAATATTTTTGGATTTTCTGTTGGATTCATGATATCCGCATTGGGATATAATTTAAATTCTGGATCTGAAGAAGCTTTAGTCTATGATAGTTTAAAACAAACTGGATGTGAGGATGAATATTTAAAAGTAAATAGTAGATTGAATTTAATAATTGAAATTTCACAAGGTCTTGCGACCTTTATAGGTGGAATCCTAGCAGAGTATTCATTCGTATATTGTTACATTACATCAATAGTAATAGCAGCGCTTTCACTTATTCCATGCTTCATGTTAAAAGAACCTTCAATAAAAGATGAAGATAAAAAGAAAGAAAGTATATCAATAAAAAAACATTTCAAGCTTTCTTACAATATAATTAAGAATAATAAAAAGATAATAAAAATATTAGTTTATTTTCCAATGGTATTCACTTTTCATACAGTAGTTTATTTTTATGGGCAACAATATTTTAGTATTCTTGGATGTAATAAAATTGAGATAAGCCTTATAATGCTACTTGGAGGAATATCATCATGTATTGGAGCTATAACTTGTGAGAAAATAATTGATTTATTTAAAGATAAGACAAAATATATTGCTTCAATATTTATGGGAATAAGCATTGTGTTTATAAGTGGAAAAAGCTTAATTGTTTCAATATTATTTTTTGCAGTAATGAATTATGTAAATGCAATATTATATCCAATACAGTCTACATCATTAAATAAACTAATACCATCAGAGCAAAGAGCAACTATTATTTCAATAGATAGCATGATTTTTTCTCTCTGTATGATTTGTATGTTTCCGCTATGTGGATTTATGGCTGATAAGTTTGATTTGCATATAACATTTTTGGCTTTAGGCATTGTTCAAATATTACTTATAATATTATTAGTTAATAAGAAAAGAAGTATAACATCTGAATAAGTTTTATGGGGTGATGGAAAAAAGGACTAAATCAAAGTTGAATTTAATCCTTTTAATGTTTTCAAAATTGATTTTTAAATAAAACTAATAATATAATTTTAATGTTTACCTATTTATATTAATTAATATTGATTTTAAAATAAATTTGACACGAATACTAAATAGTGGTAATATAAAGCAAATAAGAATTGATACTAATTGATAATAAATATTAAAGGTGGAAATTAAAATGAGTAAATTATTATATATTAAAGCAAATATTAAAAGCGAAGGCGAATCAAGAACTTTCAAAGTTTCTGATAGTTTTATAGAAGAATATAAAAAAAACAACCCAAAAGATGAGGTAATAGTATTAGATTTATATAAAGAGAATATAGATTTCTTAAGATCAGAAGACTTAGGAAAAATATTTGGACCTAAGGACGAAGAAAGCAAGAATAACCCAATATTAAAATATGCATATCAATTTGCAGAAGCAGATAAGTATGTAATTGCATCACCTATGTGGAATTTAAGTATACCAGCAATTTTAAAAGCTTATATAGACTATGTAAGTGTTACAGGTATAACATTTAAATATACTGCAGAAGGTCCAGTGGGACTTCTAAAGGATAAAAAGGCTGTTCACATAGTATCAAGAGGTGGCGAATATGCAAATGCTCCATATGAAATGGGAGATAGATACTTAAGAACTATATTAGGCTTCTTTGGTATTTCAGAAATAGAAACTATTGCAGTAGAAAATGTAGATGTAATAGGAGTAAATGTTCAAGAAAAAGTAGAAGAAGGAATAAAGAAGGCTAATTTACTAGCACAAAAATTTTAGAATTATATAAAGATTAAATAGCAGCATACTATTCATTTTAAGAATATTATGCTGCTAAAAAAATATTAAGGCTTAAAATAATTGATCCATTGACTAACTGCTGGTGAATTAATCCTTTGCTTATTTACTAATATATAACTATCCATGTTTGGAGGAGTGCTTTCAAGTAGATTTACTTGTACTAGAGAGCCCTCCTTTAAATATTTTTTTACTGTATGTTCTAGCATGAAACTAAAACCAATGCCTTCTTTTAAAAATGTAATAATACCACTGCTGATATTGATATCTAATGGATATGCATAGTTTTTTGGAAATATTGAGTGAAACCATTCCTGAAATTGATCAGTTAAAATTGCAGAGGACAATAGGGGAAGTGTTTTTAACTGATTATCTGTTATGCCAGATGCATTTATCGCATTTTGAGGGCTAGTGACTAAAATAATTTTATCACTATAGAAAGGTTCACATATAAACTTTGGTGATTTTGTATTGAAATATGTAAAAGCAATATCTAACTCATTATCATGAAGCATTTGGAGTAATGTTTCACTATGCTCAATAGTAATTTTCACTGAAATATGTTTATTTATTTGCATATACTTGCAAACCATATCTTGTACATGACAATCGTAAATAGAATGAACAACACCTATGTTAAGTGTATCTTTAAAAGTTTCTAAAGCATTAAGCCTTGAAATAGCGGCTTCATGTATTTTTAATAATTGTTTAGCGTATGGAAGAAAATTTTCTCCAGCAGTTGTAAGTACTACATTTTTATTTGTTCTAATAAATAATGGCTTACCTACATTATCTTCCAGATGTTTTATTCTGCTTGTTATAGTTGATTGAACTACATGAAGCTGTTCTGCTGTTTTCGTAAAATTTTTAAAATTAGCTAGGCATATAAATGTCTTTAAAAGTTCATAATCCATATTTAAATTACTCCTAAGCAATGATTTTTATTTTCGATTATTACTATTAAATATATTCGTTAGACGAATAGAAAAACCTTTCTTATAATCTAATTAAGGAATACTTAAGGGAATTTTATAAAAAAATAGATAAGAAGAGGTGAAATAGCAGATGAGTAATACTGTTTTAATGGTGGTAGATGTCCAAAATAGATTAATTAATGAACATCCTTATAATGAAAAGAAAGTTGTTGGAAATATTAAAAAATTAATAGAAGCTGCTAGAAATAATGAAAAAGAAGTTATATATGTACGTCATGATGATGGAGAAGGCACAGAACTTGAAAAGGGCACATATGGATGGCAAATCTATGGTGAAATATCACCTAATAGTAATGAAAAGATATTTGATAAGAAATTTAATAGTGCTTTTATAAAGACTGGCTTGAAGGAGTATTTGGAAAGTAAGAATATAGATACAATAATATTGACTGGACTTCAAACAGAATACTGTATTGATGCTACATGTAAAAGTGCATTTGAACATGAGTATAAGATAATTATTCCTGAAGAAACAAATACAACTTTTGATAATGAATATCTATCTGGTGAAAAGCTTTATGAATTTTATAACTATAAAATATGGAGTAATCGATTTGCAAGAGTTCTTTCAATGAATGAAGTTACAGAAATGCTTATTAAATAGATTGAAATATAGGGATGACTATGTAAAAATAAGGATTCTTAATTTTTTCATAAAATCCATAAATATCAAATGATAAAACTTTACAGCCATATTATAAAAGTTGTAATATGCATATATAAGAAGCATTAGATGCTGTATTATAGAGGTGTATTATGATTAAATGGAAAGAAAAAAGCTTTTGTAAAAAGATAAATATAATTATTGATGTAATTTCAGCAATATTAATGATAATAATGATTGCAGGAACATTTTTAATATGGAAAAGTGCTCCTGACATAGTTCCAACACATTTTAATTTCCAAGGTGAAGTAGATAATTATGGATCAAAGGATACTATATTTTTGCTATTAGCTATAGCTGCAGTGTGTTATGTTGGAATGGCTGTTTTATCTAAATACCCTCAAATTTATAATTACTGTGTTGAGATAACTCTAGGAAACAAAGAAAAACAGTATTTAATGGCGAAAACATGTATCAAGATATTAAATTTAGAAGTGGTTATTATTTTTTTATATATTCAATTAAAAATTGGAACTATGATGATTAGTGGGAATGAAAGTTTATCAATAGCACTTCTGCCTATAATATTAATTGTTTTGACAGCTACAATTGGAATATACATATGGAAATCTATAAAGAATAGATAATATAGTATAAAGATTTCAGGGTGATATATCAAATAAATTTTATGCTAATGGGAAGAAGGAGGACTAGTTGTTTTGAATCCTCCTTTTTAGAAACTAATTACATAAAATAAAGTAAAGTTATAAATTTTATATGTATGTCTTAATGAGGTGAGTCATTTATTTTTATAGAAATCTTAGTCACATAATCATTTTGATTTTGAACTGATATTTCATCAATTAATCCTTGCTCATAAGAATAGCCTTCTATGGATAGATTATTTTCACTTATGAACTTCATAAGTCTTTCATAAAGAAATACATTTGTATCATAGTAGCCTTTTATATACCCAACTACATACTTTCCCTTAGGTTTTATAAATATATTCTGTTTTGAATCATTTTTTTCTACTCTGGTGAAATAATAATCTGGACGTGAGAAATCACTTTTATTTAATCGATTAGCATTTATCATTACTCCAACAGGGTATCCGCTATCAAGTTTATTATTAAAACAATATTTTAAGTGCTCAGTATATGTATTTATATCATACTCATCTTCAGTTTCCATTATGTAATCACTCAAAACCAGTTTTTCTTCTTCTTGTTCTTCGATTTTAATATCATCATCGAAATTGATTCCAAGCTGAGTAAGACTAATTTTAGTATCCATGAGTTTTTTTAATCTTTGAAGATTTTTAATTTCTTTATCAATTGCTTTCTTTTCTTCTTTAAAAAATTCTATAGCCATTTCAGGATTTCTATTATCAAGGAAAAATTTAATATCTTTAAGAGGCATTCCAAGTCCTTTTAATTGAGTAATTACATTGAACAATTCTATCTGATGATGAGAATAATATCTGTATCTATTATTAAGGACTTTTTCAGGGCAGAATAAGCCTATACTGTCATAGTGAAATAAAGTCTTCTTATGTACATCAAAAAGCTTTGCAAATTCACCAGTTGTAAAATATTTTTTGAAATTATTACTCATACGTTTCCTCCTATTGACTATCCTGTTACAGGATACGATATTATAAATTATATATGAATTTCAATTAATATTAAACAATAGAAATAACAGAAAATATAATTAATTATGTGGCAGATTTTATCTGTTATTTTTTATGTGAGGAAAAGTAAGGAGGATTAATTATTATCTAGCCATCCATGTTCTCTAAAATGTTTGCATAAAGTTCATCAATTGCTAATATTTATGCAGTAATGAGAGCATTTTAGCTTTTAAATGCTCATAAATTCAATTTATAGAAGTTATGCTATCTGAATCTGATGTTGTTGAAAATTTATTGCTTTTAATTACGTTAGATTTCATTTTGAGCGACTTTTCTGTTAATATATCATATATTTCTTTACTTTGGTCTACAAAATTAGTTTTATAAATTTTAATTGAATCAGAATGAGCAATTTTATTTATTAGTGGAACATCAGCAGAATCAGGAATAAAATTTGCTACTATTGCAGCAAAGAATAGAGCTGAAGCAATGCCTACGATTTTAACTTTTATTTTATCATCCATTCTAAATCACTCCTAATATTTATTCTTAAAATAAATTTTCAATGTTAACAAGCAAAATTTACTCTCTATAATATATAGACAAAATAAGAGGTGAAAAAGTTTCAATAATTTTAATAATTTTTACTATTTGTGAAAATTTCTAAAATGAATATATTTAAAGATAACTTGTATAAAAATTACCTTGTAGCAAGTATAATTAAGGCAAGATTATTTGTAAGGAGAACTTTACTATGTCGGTAAGAGAAAATTATAATCATACAATTTATGCATGCTATATTGGATATATAACTCAGGCTATTGTAAATAATTTTGCTCCATTGCTATTTCTAACATTTCAAAGTACTTACGATATTTCAATGGATAAGATAGCATTTTTAGTAACAATGAATTTTGGGGTACAGCTTATAGTAGATTTTTTAGCTGCTAAGTTTGTAGATAAAATAGGCTATCGTACTTGTGTGGTAGCAGCACATATTTTTTCGGCAATTGGGCTAGCTGGCTTAGCTATATTTCCAGGTATATTTAGCAATCACTACATAGGACTACTCATAGCGATATTCTTTTATGCTATAGGTGGTGGATTAATTGAGGTTTTGATAAGTCCTATTGTAGAGGCGTGCCCTACAGAGAAGAAAGAAGCAGCAATGAGTCTTTTGCATTCGTTTTATTGCTGGGGACATGTATTTGTAATTTTAAGTTCAACATTATTTTTTATATTTGTAGGAATTAAAAATTGGTATATACTAGCATGTTTATGGGCAATTATACCTTTATTAAACACATTTTATTTTTTAAAGGTTCCTATTCAAACCTTAGTAGAATATGATGAAGGATTATCCACAAAAGAATTGTTTAAATTAAAGGCATTTTGGATATTATTACTTTTAATGATTTGCGCAGGGGCATCTGAACAAGGAATGAGTCAGTGGGCATCTGCTTTTGCAGAATCAGGATTAAATGTATCTAAAACAATTGGTGATTTAGCAGGACCGTGTTCTTTTGCAATTCTTATGGGATTTTCAAGAGTTTTTTATGCAAAGTTTAGTGAGAAAATAAAACTAGATGTATTTATGATTTTTAGTGGTGGGCTTTGTATAATAAGTTATTTAATAGCGGCATTATCTAGTAATCCTATATGGGGACTTATTGGGTGTGGATTGTGTGGACTTTCAGTTGGAGTTTTATGGCCAGGAACATTTAGTATTGCATCAAAGAGCTTACGTAGAGGAGGAACTGCAATGTTCGCGTTTTTGGCACTTGCAGGAGATGTAGGCTGTTCGCTAGGACCAACAGTTGTAGGAACTATATCTGGAGTTTTTCAAGATGATTTGAAAAAAGGATTTTTAGCAGCGATTATATTCCCTGTATTTTTAATATTAGGATTAGTTGCGTATAATAAAAAATAAGCCATAAAAAGTGTCTATATTAAGTTTGATGATTATTTTGATATAGACACCTTTTATTTTTTAGAAATTTATATAATTTTAGATAATAAATAAATTATTTTTACAGTGATTTGCTGTGTTTAGATATATATTCTTTTACTTCAATAAGATTTTTAAACTGACAGTTTGAGTATTTGATAATTTCATCAGTAGGTGCTAATAAATCTTCTACATGAAAAGGCAACATTTGAGCACTGTACGCTGCTATTATACCTGATGGTGAATCTTCAATAACAATGCATTGTTCAGGCCTTTTATTAAGTTTTTTAGCAGCTTTTAAGAATATATCAGGGTCAGGTTTTGAGCGCTCTACATCATCTGCACATATAATTGCATCAAATATATTTTGAAGACTGTGTATTTTGAGCTGCATATCAAGTTTGTGCCTTGGTGAAGATGTGGCTATGGCAATTTTATAATCATTTGATTTTAAATAATTTATTATTTCAAGAGCACCTGTCTTCATTGGTACTTGTCCGTTATCTATAGCTTTTTTTAAAGCTTCATCACATTCAGCAAATATTTTTTCTCCAGGAAAGTTATTTCCAAAGTGATCATTTAAAAGTCTAATACATGTTTTACGGTCACGTCCTATCAAAGTTAAATAAAACTCTAGTGTCATTTCATATCCGTGTTTAGGATAAATTTTCTTCCAAATATCAAGATAGATTCTTTCAGTATCGAAAATAACACCATCCATATCAAAAATTACTGTATCTCTATTCATAAAATTAAGCTCCTTACTATTCTGATTGTGTTTTATGATAAATAAGTAGTGTGCCATGTTTAATTATATCATATTGGAAAATGTGACTAATTAAATTGTGAAAAGCTAACACTTTATTTATCAATAGCTTTTTCCTTAAAAAAGAAAGTTACCAACTAAGTATAATATAGCAATATGTATTGGATAGAAAAAATAAAATAAATATTTTAGCCCTGTACCCTTTTTGCCATTGTAGCAAAGCATGAAAGGGAGTGCTGCTATCATCATCCATTGATAATCAACAAATAATAAATGATTTAAATCATGTCCTCCTGCTAACGTGAGAAGAAAATATATAATGCAGAATATTCCGTAAGATTTAATTGTATTTAGTTTTGTATCTTTAAAATAGTACATAAGAACACCTAAAAAAACAAATATAAAAGATCCTTCACAAAATATTAAGTTTGGTAATAATGCAGAAAAAAGCATTATTGATGCACGTAATGGTACAAAAATCATTCCTAAAATACATATTATAGTAGAAAGAATTTGAAAGATAATAAACTTTCTCATCATTTTCTTTCCTTCTATAGGATTCTCTTTTTTATACTCTTTAATGGAAACAATAACTCCAATAAGAAAGAACATGACAAATATATTGTTAGTGATAGGTGCATATGGATTTTTAATAATATTATTTAAAATAAGATCACCTACAGCCATAGCACTACCAAAGAAATATATTCTTTTTAGATATTTTCTTCTATCATGAGTGTAATGTAATCCCCAGACCATAGTATAAATAAATAGTGGGGCAGATAATCTTCCAATCCAATGAAACCATATTGGTATTCCAGGAATGAATTCAGCAATATGATCAATCAACATCAATATTAATGCAATTATTTTAATAGTGGTGCTAGTCATATTTATGACCTCCTGATTATATATTTTAAGTTTTATCTAATGTAGATGTTGCATAATTATATATTCCAGCTAGATAAATAAAAATCGAATCTGTTGTACATATATGTATTTTTATATATAGGAAAATGTATGTATACAAGAATATGAGAATATATAAATAATTATATACCTAAATAAAACAATAATATTTAGGTATATTAAGCATTTTTGGCTATACGTTTATATTACCATTGTTTAAGTTAATAAAATAATATTAAACTTTTATTATTTACAAACGGAAATAAATGCTTCAAATATTTTTAATCCATTTTCATGGTTGCTTTCAGCCATCATTTCTGGATGGAATTGAACACCTACAATAAAATTGTTATCATCAATTTTTTCTATGGCTTCTATGATGTTATCTTTAGAGCGAGCAGTTATTTTGAAGCCAGGAGCAACTTTATTAACAGATTGGTGGTGATAACTGTTAGTTACTGTCTTATTACCTAAAACAGCATATAGGAAAGAGCCTTTTTCAATATCAATTGTGTGAGTAAGGGCACCCATACTTGTTGACTGGGAGTGCTTAAGTTGTGTTCCTTTTGCATAAGATAGGTCTTGATATAACGTTCCACCAAAGAATATATTTATGATTTGTATGCCTCTACAGATGCACAATATAGGTTTCTTGTGCTTATTTGCTGCATTTATAAGCTTCATTTCAAAGTCATCTCTTTCTGTAGATATTGTTCCTAATTTCTCAGCTGGTTCTTCATTAAATAAAAGTGGATTTGGATCTGGTCCTCCAGATAATATTAATCCATCTAAAATTTTAACTTGCTCTTCAATTACTTTTTCATCAGAAGTGATAGGAAGTATAACTGGTATTCCACCAGCGTTAATAACGGAATTAGTATAATCCATATTAATTCTGCAATAAGTATATGAGAAATATTCACTTGAGGCCATTTCAGAAGATATGCCACTGCTAATTCCTATAATTGGTTTTTTCATATTCAATAACTCCTTTATTTGTTAGTTTATAATTTGTGTATCATTTATAAATTTTTGAATGATAATTTAATTACTGCATATTTAATAGTTTAAGTGTATATAAATGTGATGTATGACTTGAATACACGTTTGATTTTTTATTAAAATGAGAAATACAACTTTGCTATTGATTCTTAATAAATTATCGGAATATTTCGTTATGAGATTATGTGTGGTTGCTAATATTTAATTTCTTATTGTTTCTAGCTTATGTACTTACATTTATTTAAAATAATAAAAGAGCAGGTATATATACAGGTTGTTATGATTTAAAAGTAAAACCCTATTAAGTAATATTTTATTACTTAATAGGGTTAAATTATTCTCCAAGATAAGCATTTTTAATAGCAGAATCATTTAATAAATCTTGAGCATTACCATAAGTTACCATCTTACCAGTTTCAAGAACATAAGCTCTGTGTGCTATTGCTAGTGCCATATTAGCATTTTGCTCAACTAAAAGTACAGTTGTGCCACTTTTATTTATTTCAACTATTGTATCAAAAATATCTTTAACAACAAGAGGCGCAAGTCCCATTGATGGTTCATCAAGTAGAAGCATTTCTGGCCTGTTCATTAAAGCCCTACCTATTGCAAGCATTTGTTGCTCACCACCAGAAAGAGTCCCCGCAGCCTGTGTTTCTCTTTCCTTTAATCTTGGAAATTTTGAAAACACCATTTCTAAGTCTTGTTTTATTCCAGCCTTATCTTTTCTTAAATAAGCTCCAAGCTCTAGGTTCTCCATAACAGTTAATTCAGGAAAGACTCTTCTTCCTTCAGGTACATGAGAAAGTCCTAAAGAAACTATTTTATTTGAAGGAACCTTATTCAATGGTGATCCTTTAAATGTTATATTTCCTGATTTAATAGGTTCAAGGCCTGAAATGGCTCTAAGTGTTGATGTTTTACCAGCACCATTAGCACCTATTAATGTAACTATTTCGCCTTGCTCTACTTCAAGAGAAATATTCTTTAATGCATGTATTACACCATAGTAAAGATTTATATTGTCTAGTTTTAGCACGTTTATGCCCCCTCTCCAAGATAAGCTTCAATTACCTTAGGATTGTTTTTAATTTCATCTGGAGTTCCTTCAGCAATTTTCTTTCCATAATCAAGAACAGCTATTTTGTCGCATATTCCCATTACTAATTTCATGTCATGTTCAATTAATAATATAGAAAGATTATATTTTTCTTTTATCCAATTTATTAAATCCATAAGCTCTGCAGTTTCTTGTGGATTCATCCCAGCTGCAGGTTCATCTAATAATAATAGAGAAGGCTTTGCAGCAAGAGCTCTTACTATTTCAAGTTTTCTTTGTTCTCCATAAGGAAGGTTGCTTGCAAGTTCGTCCTTTTTTACATCAAGAGAAAAAACCTTAAGTAGTTCAATACTCTTTCTATTTATTTCTTCTTCTTCTCTTTTGAATTTAGGAGTTCTAAGGATTGAATCAAAAAGAGAATATTTAACCCTATAGTTGAAACTTACTTTTACATTATCAAGAACACTAAGACTAGAAAAAAGGCGTATATTTTGAAATGTTCTTGCTATTTTTTTCTTAGTAATATTGTAAGGCTTAAGACCATGTATATCTTCGCCTAGATAATTTATTGATCCACTAGTTGGAGTATAAACGCCAGTCAACATGTTAAATATGGTTGTTTTACCAGCACCATTTGGTCCGATAAGTCCAACTATCTCTTTTTCGTCTATAGTAAGATTAAAATCAGAAACTGCTTTTAATCCACCGAATTCTATTGATAAGTTTTTTGCATTTAACATTAATTAAGCCTCCTTTCCATTTTCAATATCACTATTTTTCTTTAATTTATCTAATTTAAATATTTTAAAAGTAATTTCTTTATCACCTAATAATCCTTGAGGTCTGAATATCATAAGTATTATTAAAGCTAATGGATATAATATCATTCTGAAGTTTTGGAATCCTCTTAATAATTCAGGTAAGAATGTTAATATTATAGTAGCTATAACCGAACCAGAAAGTGATCCCATTCCACCAAATACTACAAATGTTAAATAATCAATTGATTTGTTAAAGTCAAATGCAGTCGGTTGAATATATCCCATGTAATGAGCGTAAAGTCCTCCAGCAAGTCCAGCGAAGAAAGCTCCGATGACAAAGGCCATTATTTTATATTTAAAAGCATTGATTCCCATAGATTCAGCAGCAATTTCATTTTCACGTACAGAAAGCATTGCTCTACCTTGAGATGAATGAATAATATTATAAATAATAACTATAGTAATTACTGCGAATATAAATGCTATTGTAAAATTAGTTTTTTTAGGTATGCCTGTAAGCCCTCTTGCACCACCTATAAAATCTATATTCATAATTACAATTCTTATGATTTCACAAAAAGCTAGTGTTGTTATTGCAAAGTAATCTCCTGTTAATCTTAAAGTAGGATATCCAATTAAAGCTGCTATAATGCATGCTATAATTGCACCAATAAATATAGAAACCATAAATGGAAGCTCAGCTTTTTGAGTAAGTATTGCTGAAAGATAAGCCCCAATAGACATAAAACCAGCATGTCCTAAACATAATTGTCCTGTAAACCCAACAATAAGATTTAATGAAACTGCAAGCATTATATTAATTAATGCTAAATTTATTATTCCAGCATAGTATGAATTTATAACTTTAGTTTTTGTTAATCCATATATTATTACATAAGTTAATATAACTCCAATAATTGTTAGAACTGATTTTTTATTTATTTTATTCTTCATACTTATCACCTACACTTTCACATTAGCCTTTTTACCCAAAAGACCAGAAGGCTTAATTAATAGTATTAAAATTAAAATACCAAATACTATTGCATCTGAGAAGCTAGTTGATATGTATGCTTTAGATAATGTTTCTAAAATTCCAATTAAAAGACCACCAACAAGTGCTCCAGGAATGCTTCCAATACCGCCAAGAACGGCAGCTACGAAAGATTTAAGTCCAGGCATAACTCCTATGTAAGGTGTGATACTTGGATAAGATATTGCAACTAATACACCTGCTATACCAGCTAATGCTGAACCAAGAGCAAATGTGAAAGAAATAGTGTTATTAACATTTATACCCATAAGAGAAGCGGCTTCAATATCTTGAGATGCAGCTCTCATTGCTTTACCTAATTTAGTTTTATATACAATAAATTGAAGAACTATAACAAGTAATGCAGATACTAAAAACATTAATATTGTTTTCCATTGTATTTGAACAGCGCCTATATTAAGAGCCCCAGCATTGATTAAATCAGGGAATGGTTTAGGATCAGAACCAACTAAGATTCTCATACTGTTTTGTAATAATAATGATACACCAATTGCAGTAATAAGCAGAGTTATCCTTGGAGAATTTCTTAAAGGCTTATAAGCAATTTTTTCAATTATTATACCTGCTAGTGATGATACCGCCATGGCTACTAAAAGTGTAGGTATTAACGGTAATTTTAGCGTAGTAGCAGAATAGAAGCCCGCGAAGGCTCCTATCATGTAAATTTCGCCATGAGCGAAGTTTATAAGTTGTATTATTCCATAAACCATTGTATAACCTAATGCTAGGAGGGCATACACGCTACCTAAAGCAAGCCCATTAATAAGTTGTTGTATAAATTCCATAGTGTATTCCTCCTATATATTGATTAAGGTTCTATTTTTGTTACTAATTCTTTTTGACCTTTATTAACTTTGATAATGGCAGCACTCTTTATAGCACTTCTATCTTCGCCAAATTTAATATCACCAGTTACACTTTGAAGTTCCATTCCTTTTAAAGCGTCTTTGATTGCAGGTCCTTCAGTGCTATTAGCTTTTTCTATTGCTTTAACTAAGATTTTAGAAGTATCGTAAGATAAAGCAGCAAAAGCATCTGGTTCTTTGTTGTATTTAGCTTTGTAAGAATCAACGAATGTTTTAACTGCTTCATCTGTATCTCCTGAATAATAGTGATTTACATACATTGCACCATCTACAGAATCTCCACCGATTTCAACTAATTTTTCAGATTCCCAACCGTCACCGCCTAAGAATTGAGATGTAATTCCCATTCCTCTAGCTTGTTTAGTGATAAGACCAACAGTGTTATAGTAATCAGGTAATATTAATACATCAGGATTTAATCCTTTAATTTTTGTTAATTGAGCATTAAAGTCAGTGTCCTTGTCATTATAAGTTAAGAATTCACCAACTTGTCCTCCGGCAGCTTCAAATTTTTCTTTAAAGCTATCTGCTATTCCTTTTGAATAATCTGAACCAGCATTGTATAAAACAGCAGCTGTTTTAGCGCTTAAATCTTCAGAAGCATATTTTGCAAGAACATCACCTTGGAATGAGTCAACAAAACATCCCCTAAACATATATTCCCCACCAACATCTGTTATAGTTGGTTCTGTACCAGTTGGAGTAATCATAGGAATTTCTCTTTGAGTTGCATTTGGAGCAATTGCAAGAGTAGCACCAGATGTAACTCCACCTAATATTGCACATACCCCATCACTGTCAACTAACTTGTTAAAAGCTTGCATTGCAGCATCAGCAGTAGCTTGATCATCTTCAAATAAGAACTTTATTTGTTTTCCGTTTATTCCACCAGCTTTATTTATTTCCTCTTCTAATAATTGAGCTCCTTCTTTTACCGAAATACCATATGTAGATGCTGAACCAGATAAAGGTCCGATTGCACCTATTTTTATAATATCTCCACTATCAGATTTAGATGCTGAATCTGAATCGCCGCCAGTGCTTGTACCACTGCATCCGGCAAAAAGCATAACTGACATGGCAGATGCTAAGATTCCTGAAAGTAATTTCTTTTTCATAAATATATCCCCCTGTAAAATAAAATGAAAATGATAATATATCAAAGAAATAAAATTATCATTATTGAATTGATATGAAAAACACATTTGATTTATTGATATAATATCATAATGTGATATTAACTACAAGAATAATATTTAATATTATATGAAAAAAATAATAAAATTAGGATGTAAAGGATATAAGTAGATAGAGTGATATAAACTTATAGGTCAATATGTATTTAAGAGCTGTATTTATTAAAAAAATAAAGTTCTATAAATAAAATCATTATTAATGATAAGTTTATTTAGGGTTGCTTATTTATAAATTAAGTTAGCAGTTATTATTTTTATCAGATGGAATAAAAAATATAGTTAAGATATTTATTTAAAATGATATATATTTATGAAACAAGTGAGCGCAATTAGTAAAGATATATGATATAGTAGCCTTATTTGAGTTGGATGATTAAGATATTATACTATTTAAATTAAGAAGTATTTTAAACTTAATAAGGCAATCTATAACAATAGTTAAGTATTAAAAATAGTTAGATATTTAAGGAAGATATTAATGAACATATTATTGAAGGAATATATTAATGTATTTGAAATTTCATCTCTTTATATAATATATTAAATATTAGATTATTAGATTATTAGATAAAGTATAGTCCGTAATGATTTATAGAAAGTGAGAATTTATATTATATAATGTAGTAAGAACCTGTTTTCCTCTAATGGTAAATATTTAATTATAATAAAAAATCGCATTTTTAGAATTAGAATTATAGAGTTTTAAACTACATAATATATAAATTTTTCTATATTAATTCCATTTATATATAAATACTTATCCAGGCGTATCAATAGTAGAAAATATGAGAAAAATGTAGCATATAATAAATAATAATAGGATAATTTGATATAATGTAATGTATAAAACGAATATTTCTATATATGGAATGGTATGATGTAACACGTCACTAAGAACTGAAGGCAAAACTTTTTAAGGTCAAATTCAAAGTTTGATGTAAATTAAAAAAAATGAAAAAAGTTGTTGACAGATGTAGAAAGCGGTGTTAAACTAAGGAAGTCGCTTGAGGGTGACAGATAACAACGAAAGTTGTTGAAAAGAAATGGTCTTTGAAAATTGAACAGAATATAATAAACAACACGAAGTTTAGTTGAGTTTAGTACGAGGAAGCAAAATATTTATGAAATGAATGAAACTCCATCAGCAGTGCTGAGGAGTGCTAAATTTTAACGAAATCATAGATTTCTAAAATTTATGCACATGAATGAATAAATATTGTAGCTGACGAAGTGATAAAATTCAATAAACAAGTAAATTAGTAAACCAGCAATTCTTTTATAAGAGTAAGAGCAAAGATTAAACTTTTTATTGAGAGTTTGATCCTGGCTCAGGACGAACGCTGGCGGCGTGCCTA